>FRDC01001179.1_pt1 | contig 97218 bp, 127 predicted proteins | sample 1106171 | NCBI WGS metagenome assembly FRDC01 (sample SAMEA3930566, study PRJEB13176) | freshwater metagenome | biome: Drinking water system; feature: drinking water; material: water | place: Singapore | collected 2014-12-20
TCCAGAACGCCACCACCACCAACCAAACGATCACCAACAACCTCTGGCTCCCCAGTCTCTCCTTAGGCGGCCTTGCGGTTGACGCTGCAGGGAAGGTATACGCTGCCGCCACCTCAACACTTGCCACCATCAGCGGCGTCCTCTCCGGCACCCAGCTCGACGGTGTCTTCAGTACGAACGGTATCCTTGCCCGCACCACCACTGGCACGTACACCTCACGCACCATCACGGGTACCACCAACCAAATCACCCTCACGAACGGTGATGGTGTCTCAGGCAACCCCACCATCTCTATACCGTCACTCTTCTCGATACAGCTCGCCTCAACCACTGGTCTCTCAGCACTCGGCAAGCTCTACGCCGGCAATGGCTCTGCCACCACCACGATTGAAGGCAGCGCCACCTCCACCTTTGGTGCCGGTATCCAAACCACCTATCTCAATGTCACGGGTACTGCCGCCACCTCCACCTTTGCACGAGGTATTGATCTTGCCGGTGGCTGCTTCGCCATCAATGGGACGTGTGTGGGGGGCAGCGGTGGTGCGGTGTCGTCCGTTTCAAACGCTGACGGCACACTCACTATTTCGCCGACTACTGGCGCAGTGGTCGCTTCGCTTAACGTAACCAATGCGAATAGCTGGGCAGGGTTGCAGCAATTTACACGAGCTTCCTCAACCCAACTGTCTGCATACAGTGCGTACTTTGGCGCAACGGCAACGTCAACATTTAACTCGACGGGTGGGCTCACCCTCAACACTGGCGGCTCTGGCTCGCTCGTGTTTGGAAACAACGGTGTCACGATTAGTGACGACGGCGATGGCGCGCTGCGCTTCCTTGGCTCTGGCACGGGCAACGATGAAGACCTCACCTTCAACTTTGACGATACGATAAATGAGGTAGTGGTCACCACCTCAACAGGCGTTTCAACTACCACCTTTTCATCCATTGGCGTTGCGGCGAACCGGCTCAGTGCAGCGGCAACCTCAACCCTCAATGGCCTCCAAATCGCAAGCCAAGGCCTCACGCTCACCGGGTTTAACTGTTCAAGCCTCGCGAACGGCGGTACGCTAACGACCGATGCTAACGGCAATGTGTCGTGCGCAGCAGATGACGGGGGTGCTGGCGGGAGCCCGGGCGGCAACAGCACCGCCGTGCAATTCAACAACGGAGGATCATTCGGCGGCGACGAAACCACCTTTTCATGGAACAATACATCAAAGACGCTAACAACACTCAACGCCACCACAACTCGCCTCGAGGTGCTCACAACCCTTTTCACTAACACGATTCAATCAACCTCAACCGCGCTCGCATTTGCGCTTCGAAGCAACTACTCATCAACCGCAGGCCTTACCATCGGTAGCACGTCAACGCCGCAGGTCATCGGCATCGACACCGTCAACAATCGCGTGCAAATAGGCACCGGCGCTGGGTCTGCGTCCCCAGTTCTCATTATTGCCGATACGAAAAATACTTCAGGCGACCCAACGGGGGTTAATGGTGCGTGGTACTACAATTCGAACTCAAATACCTTCCGCTGCTTCGGCAACTCAGTGTGGAAAAATTGCGGTGGTCTCGCGGCAGGCAGCACCGGGAACATCCAATTTGCTGGCTCAGACGGGTCATTTTCGAGTAACTCGTCCTTCTCGTGGAATGAGGCAGGGAAGCAGCTCACTGTCCCTGGCTCAATCATCGCCAGCTTCTTCACTGGAACGACCACGGCGACGTCGACATTTGGCGGTTCAACCAACATTCAAGCCAACTTTGCGACAAGCACGTGTTACGCAATTAACGGCACCTGCTACGTCGGCGGTGCTACCCGCAGCCAGAAAATTTCACAACTCAACGACTTCCTTGGCGAAACGACGACAGGCGGCGGTGGTGCGGGTGGTCTCATGGAGTCAAACACTGGTACTGGCGCAGGTACCACGAACCAAGCGATAGCTGCGACCAATCGCCCCGGTGTTGCTCGCTCAACGGCAGGTACCACGGCGACCGGCCGCGCGGACCTCACCTCTGGTCTCTCCTCTATTGCTCTCGGTGCCGGCACTACTACCTACGAAGTTGCAGCAAACGTAACAACGCTTTCAGACGGGACAAACCGCTACCAACTCGTGCTCGGTTTCTACGACGCAACATCTGCCGACCAGGTTGACGGCGTGTACTTCCTCTACGACGAAGGCGGCGTCTCGACTGGCTCGGCTGTCTCAGCCAACTGGCAGTGCGTCACCGCCTCAAACTCGTCGCGTACCTTTACTACGACCGGTACCGCGGTGTCAGCGGGTTCGTGGGTAAAATTAACGATCGAAGTAAATCCGGCGGGCACTAGCGCGGCATTTTATATAAACGATGCGCGGGTGTGCACCCACACCGCAACCATTCCTACCGGTACGGCCCGGGCGGTCGGGTATGGGACGCACCTCTTAAAGTCAGTCGGCACGACGGCGCGAACGGTTGAGTACGACTACGTCTTTTACGAGACGCTCTTCAGTGCTGCGCGCTAAGGTATGATGAAAATTATGAAACCATATACAATTCCACTCCTCGTCTCCTTAGGGTTTTTATGCGGAGGCGCACTGGTATACGTTGTTGCCCCACGTACTGCTGCTTCTGAGTCGTGTGACGCAGTGTACCGTTTTCTGAACGCTGATATTAACTGCGCCGAAGAGGAAAAGGAAGCAGCGCGTATTGAAACCATGGAGCAAGCGGTTACGAAGTATGTGCGTGTTGCCGAAGAAACAAAAAAAGCAATGAGAGTTGGTGTTTTTTATCGCGACCTTGAGTCGCGCAAATGGTTCGGGGTCAATGAGCTCGAACCATTCACCCCCGCGTCGTTACTAAAAATCCCATTGGCCATCGCGTACTACAAGTTGGCGGAAGTCGACGCCAGTCTTTTACAGCAGCAGTTGCTCTACACGCACCATCCGGCGGTAGGACCGCCGTTTGCCGCCCACCTCGAGGACGGGTCAATACAAACAGTTGAAACGCTCATCGAGCAGGTGCTCGTCCACTCGGACAATAATGCCACCATCGCGCTCTCTACTAACCTGCAGGGAGACTATGAACACAATGTGTTTTTCGACCTCGGAGTTACCGCGCCTGATGAAAACGTTGACTACCTCTCAGCGAAGACATACGGCGCCATTTTCCGTGCACTCTACAATGCCTCATACCTCCGCGCCCCCTACTCAGAGAAAATACTCGACAGCATGAGCCGCGCCTCGTTTAGGGAAGGGTTGGTCGCAGGTGTACCGTCGGGCACCGTGGTCGCGCACAAGTTCGGGTACCGCATCAACCCCGATGGGACCTCAGAGCTTCATGACTGCGGCGTTGTGTACCACCCGAAGAAACCTTTTATTATCTGCGTCATGACCGAGGGGTCAGACCCTAACATGTTGAAGACCGTCATCGCTGACATCGCTCGCCTCGTGTGGGGTATAGTGTAAGTATATGGGTATAATGCGCATTCCCAGCCTACTCCTCGTCCTCTCGTTTTTTCTTCCTACGCCTCTGTTTGCAGAAGAGGAGAGTGCACTACCCGCTCTGCCTGAAGCCGAGATTGTCTCCGTCGTGGAGGAGGTGGTTATTGAAGTGGTGCAGCCGATTCCTAAAGAAAGTAAAATAACGCTCGAAGTAGACGGTGCCGCCGTGGTAGAAGAGGTGCAAGAAGCAGTTGTTGTTGATGAAATAATTGCCGCGGTTGAGGTGCAAGAGACTGCACTGGTTGAAGAAACCGCTGACCCGACGACGACCCCAGGCGCTGTTGAAGAAGAAGTACTTGCCGCCGAATCTGAGCTAGTAGTAGAGGAGACTCCGCTTGTAGAACCAGACATGGCCTCCACTGAGGAGCCGGTGCACGAGACCCCGCTTACCGCACCGGACCCCTCGCCTGAGACAGTCGTCGAAACAATCGCCGCGGCAGTGCTTGAGCCCGAGCCAGCGTTTGCCTTCGCAATAGAAACGCGAAGCATCCCGGCGAAAAAACTCTCGCGCGCACGCGGTGACGTTACCGAAACCACCGCGCTGGTTACTGCACCGGTTACCGTCACTCCTGACAACGAGACAGGGGTACTCTCGGTTGCAGGGTCGTGCTCGACTGAATATTTTGTCGTCTTACTGTATGCGAACGCTGAAGACTATGATGATAATCCAAACTCGTACATCTTTAACAAGGCTTTCGAGTGCCTCGGCGGCTCGTACTCATATAGTATCGCTGACCTCCCCTCAACGCTCGAGTCAGGTACGTACTATCTCTTGATAGGTGGGCAGGGGACGCGCGGTTCGTGGACACCTACTACAGGGTTGACCGAAATTACTATCACCAAGTCACTATGAAAAAGGCGTACTGGATAGCATTTGGAGGCATTGCCGTGGTCTGTGTGGTCGTGCTGTGGTCACTATGGACCAGGGTCACTGCGTTTCCGTCGGTCCCGACCGACCGGTGGCAGGCGGTTTTTCTAGACAATGGCCAAGTGTACTTCGGGAAATTGAAGAATCACAACGCAACGTACGTTACCTTGTCAGACGTCTTTTACCTTCGTTACGCAACTGACCTCACCGACGCGGGGGAGAAAAACCTGAACCTCGTGAAGCTTGGCGGCGAGCTCCACGGACCTGAGGATACCCTTTTTGTCCGCAAAGAAGCCATACTTTTTTGGGAGAATCTCAAGCCTGACTCTCGTGTAGTAACGACTATCCTCTCCACTCGCCGCTAGCCTTGCCAGTGGATAGTGGTAGTTGTTTTCTCTCACGAGTAGTGCAACAATATACCCATGAATCCAGTATCATCAATGTTTGCAACTATTAGCAAGTTTCGTGTCGTTGCCATTGCGCTCGCGGTCGCTCTTCTCGGGGGCGGCATATTTATTTATACGCAACAAGGTCAAGCACCCACCGACCCTGAGCGAGTAGCCGCTGAGGAAGTTGCCTCACTGACCGCTGCGGTCGGAGCGCTCATTGCACTGCCTCAAGATGAAACTCCCACCATAGCCACCGTGACTGACCCTGAACAACTTAAAGAGCAACCATTTTTTTCCCAAGCAAAGGTAGGCGACAAGGTTCTCTTATACGCAACTGCACGGAAGGCCTACCTCTACGACCCCGTTGCGAACAAACTGCTTGACGTTGCACCACTAAACATCGGTAGCCAAGACCCGCAAACAGACGCAGCAGTTTCTCCCGAAGAGTCTGAAGAGTGATTGAAAAATTAGGCGGTACACTAGAGAGATGTGGCGGTTTGTTCTCGTTACACTTTTTCTGTGGCTCCCCCTTGCGGCGAGTGCCGAAGAGTTTACCTCGAGTTCGTATAAAATTCTTGACCCTGTACTAGACTCGGGCGGATATGCCACTTCGAGCGGGTTTCAATTGTGGGGACTGTTTGGGCAGTGGCTCACGGGCACGTCAACGGCATCGAGTTTTCAAGTGAACACAGGCTTTTTACCGTTTCCGTTAGTAACCACCCCGGTCGTTTCCGCAACACCGGGCGATGCGCAGGCTGCCCTTTCCTGGACTGCGTCCGAAGGGTTTCTTGGGTGGACGGTCGCCGGGTACGACGTCGGCCAGTCCACGACCTCGGGTGGGCCGTACACATACACGGCGCTTGGTAATGTCACCTCGTCAACACGGACCTCGCTCACGAACGGCACGACGTACTACTTTGTTATACTTCCCAAGGACTCGTTCGGGAATCGCATCGCCACCTCGAGCCAGGTTTCCGCAACTCCCGCCTCCTCTGGTGGCAGCGGAGGCGGAGGCGGTGGAGGCGGTGGGGGTGGGGGAGGTGGTGGCGGAGGAGGGGGTGGAGCCGCAAGCCCGGGCGGCGGGGCGGCAGCCTTTTTCACTGGGCGGGCGTACCCACGGAGTACCGTGACGCTCTTAAAGGATGCGCAGGTCGCGGGCTCGGTCGTCGCCGGCGCGGATGCGAAATTTTCACTCTCACTCGCGAACCTCTCTGCCGGCAATTACATTTTCTCGCTCTATGGCGAAGACAAAGACGGCAACCGCTCGTCACTCCTCTCATTTCCTGTTTCAGTAACGGCAAACACCAACACAAATGTTGGCGGCATATTCATCGCACCCTCAATTGCCGTGGATAAGAGCGAAGTAAAGCGGGGAGACAACATCGCTATTTTTGGGCAGTCATCGCCCACCTCAGACATTGTCATTTCAGTAAACTCTGAAGAAGAGCAGTTTGTGAATACAAAATCAGATGCCGGAGGGGTGTACCTTGCCAACTTCGACACCTCAGTCTTGGAAATGGGAAGTCACTCGGCAAAATCAAAGGCAGCGACAGCGGGGGAAATAAGCTCGTTCGGGAAATCAGTCGCCTTTACCGTGGGTACGAAAAACGTTGCTGCGAAAAAAGAGTCAACGCCGGCCTCTCAAGAGAGAGGAGACGTGAACAATGACCGCAAAATTAACCTAGTCGATTTTTCAATAGCTGCGTACTGGTACGGTCGCACCAACCCTCCTGCATCAGTTGACATTAATCGCGACGGCAGGGTCAACCTCACTGACTTTTCGATCATGGCGTTTTACTGGACGGGGTAACTATGAAAATTAAACTCTTTTTAACATTTCTTGTCCTCACGGCCCCGGTCGCCGCTGACGCTGTGGTATTTTCTGCTGAAGTCACAGACCACTATCGCGTGTCGGTGTACCTCGACACTGAAGGCGAGCTGGTAAATGCCATTGAAGGGAGATTCACGTTTCCCCCAGACCTCCTCTCGTTGAGCGAGTTTCGCGACGGTAATTCGATAGTTCCGTTATGGGTCGAGAAGTCCGACGGACGCTTCTCGGGCGTTATCCCGGGCGGGTTTCGTGGCGAGCGAGGGCTCCTCTTCTCCATCGATTTTTCACCCAGAGGCGATGGTACGGCTTCGGTGTCTCTCGACGAGTTACAAGCGCTGCGAAACGACGGCGCGGGTACGCCGCTTGCGGTGACATCGCTTCCGCTTCAGTTTTCTGTTTCGCGTGACGACGCGCCTGCGGGGCATGAGAGCACGGACACGACGCCGCCCGAGCCTTTCACTATTACCTACGCCACGAGCTCGGCAGTGTTTAACGGCGACCCCTTCATTGTCTTTCTCACGGCAGATAAAGGCTCGGGTGTTGCGTACTACCGCGTCTGTGAAGGCGTGTTCGCACCATGCACCGTGTCGGCGAGCCCTCACCGGCTTACCCGCGGCGGGTGGCAGGTAGTACGGGTTGTGGCGTATGACCACGCAGGCAATCACCGGACTGCCTACCGTTACCCACCAATGACGCCACTCTTCGATGCCAGCCTCGCTGGAGCCGGTATACTACTAGTACTGGGACTATGGATATTTTTCGCACGGCGACGCTTGGGGCGGTACTCGCGCTCGCGCTCTCGCTCGCGGTAGTTCCGCACTACGCGCAGGCGGCTACGCTGTCGGTGTCGCCTTCAAGCGGCACCTTCAGTGTCGGCGAGCGAGTCACGGTCCGCGTCGCGGTATCGAGCGACGCACCACTGAACGCGGTCGCGGGCACGCTCACGTTCTCGTCCGACACGCTTGCGGTCGAGTCGGTCAGTAAAGGCTCGGTGCTCAACTTTTGGGTCACCGAGCCCGCATTTTCGAACTCAGCAGGGACCATTCATTTCGAAGGGGTGTCGCTGTCAGGGTTTGCAGGTGGAAGTGGTAGCGTCATCACAGCGACACTACGGGCGAAGAGTCCAGGGTCCGCGTCAATAAAATTTCAAACCGGCCAAGTGCTTGCGAACGACGGGCAGGGGACGGACATCACCTCGGGTTTTTCAGGCGGCACGTACACTATTGTTGCGGCGAGCCCGGAGCCATCGTCCCGTGCTCCGGAGGGAAAGAAAGAAGAGCCAGCCCCTGAGAGTGACGGGGCGGTAGTGGAGCTGCCCACTATCCGTTCGTACACCCAAGAGTTAGCGCAAGGAGATTTGCAAAAGGTAGTCGGCTTTACCTACCCCCACGCGACGGTGTTTATTCGCGTCTATAACGAAGTGGGAACACAGATAGCGGAAGAGTCTGACAAGAGTGACTTCTCAGGCGACTTCGAAGTGCTGGTGTCTAAGAGTTTCTCGCCCGGTACCTACACTATGACCGCCTTCGTCGACCACGAGGGGCAGCGAAGCGCCGAGACGTCGAAGTTTTTGTTCGTGGTGAATACCTCTCTCGAGCATGACCTTGGTGCACTCATCACCAAATACCTTTCACTCTTTGCACTCATACTCTTTTTCATCATCGGCGTGTGTGCATCGGCGCTCTACGCGTGGCACCACTTCATACAGCTTCGCCACACCGTACAAAAAGAGTTGAAGGAGGCTGAGGAAATATTGGGCAAGAGCTTCCGCCTCTTTGAGCGTGACATAGCGGCTCGTATTAACGAATTGAAGAAGAGCAGGAAAACACGCGCGTACACTGACGATGAAATTGCCTTTTTGCAGCAGTTGACCGAAGACCTAGACCAGGCGCGGGCCATTATTGAAAAGGAAGTACGCGACGTCAACCCCGACAAAAAGTCGTGAAGCGTGCGACGCCGTACTGGTCGTCGTGGGTCGTCGCCGTCAGTCCCGCTTGTGCCGCCACTGTCCGGAGGCGCGTAGCGTGGAAAGGCTCGTGCTCGAGGTAGGCGATGCCGCCCTCGGCGAGGTGGAGGGAGAGTCCAGCAATAGTTTTTTCGAGTAAGGCGAAGCCGTCGTTGTCGGCAAACAGGGCCTCGGGCGGCTCAAACTGTTCAACACTCGGTGTTGCACTTTTCCGATCACGCGACAGGTACGGGGGGTTCGCGAGGACGACGTCGAACACGCCCTCAACACTACTCCACACGTCGGTCTCAACTAATGTACTGCGGGCTCGGTCGAGTCTATTTTCTTCGATACTTTTTTCAATAGTGGGGAAGTGGCGCGGCTCAAGCTCGCCAAACGTCACGTGGGCACGGGGCACATGTCTCAACACCGCAAGTCCCACAGCCCCCGACCCCGCAAACAAATCAAGCACGCGCACAACCTTTCGATTAATCGAAAGGTTTTTCATTTCCTGAATTGCTTTTTCCACCCACCACTCAGTTTCAGTGCGTGGAATCAGCGGCCGCGAGTCGAGGAATACATTCACCCCAAGAAAGGGCACAAAGCCACGCGCGTAGTCTTCCTCAGGGTCGGTCAGCATTTAGTACCCAAACTCGTCTACCTCGCTACCGGTTGGAATGTCATTTTGAATTACCTCCCAGCCGTCAGGTACATCGCACGGGGTAGGGAACTCGCGGATTTCTCCAGTCTCAGGGTTTCGTGCTGGCGTTATGACCTGTGCACACATGACGCCTGCATCGCCCTCCTCTTCTTCCACCTCAGGTACCGGCTCTCTCGTAGGCGCGTAGGTTGGTGCCACAAGAGCGAACATACCTCCTATGACCACTATGACCCCGCCCACTATGGCGAGCACTCTTGCGTTCATGGCACTAGTATACCATGGTACACTTTTTACATGACGGTAAAGCGTATTGACTGGTGGAATTTATTTTTTATTGTCTTTTATTTTGGCGTGGTGTTTGCGGCGTACCGAGTTGTGGTGGGCTCGGGTGCTGACCCGCGCGCGGTGTCGGGGTGGGACACGCTCATCATGCTGCTTGCCACGTTTCGCCTGACGCGCCTGGTGGTGTACGACAAAATTACGCGCTGGGTCCGCGACTGGTTTGAAGACGGCGCCGAGTACACACTCGTCGGGACCATCAAGACGCTCATCAACTGCCCGTGGTGCATTGGCTTGTGGTTTGCGGCGGTAGTGTCGGCAGCGTACTTCATAGCACCCTTTTCGTGGTTCTTCATATTTATCCTCGCGCTCGGCGGTGCGGCAAGCTTGCTGCAAATAGCCGCGAACGGCCTTGGTTGGAGCGCGGAGTATAAGAAGAGAAAGACCTTATCAAAGTTTGGCCCCTAATGAACCGTATGGAACACAAAAATGTTTTGATGTTGTTCGCAATCGTAGCCCTCGGTGCGGCAGGACTGTACTACTGGTCTAAGACTGACGACACGTCGCCATTGGCGGAATTGGTACAGACGCCGACCGTGGTGGAAGAGAAAAAAGATGGGTCACCGGCGGCCCCGGCCGCGCCTTCAGCACCTGCTCCCACTGCAGAGCGAGTGATTGAAAATGGCGCAGTGGTCAACCTCGTCTATCTCACGAGCCTTGGCTTTACCCCATATGAACTGAGGGTTAACTCGGGAGAAATAGTTCGCTTCGTCAACAAAACTGACGGCGCCATGCGCATAGGCACCAACGCAGCAGCAAGCAGTCACTACTACTCAGGCGTGGCGCAGCCGGACGTGGTGGGGAGTGGTGGTACGTACGAGGCAGGTCTTGTCACGGTAGGAGTGTGGAGTTATGAAAATTCGGTAAATCCTCGTGCTAAAGGTGCGACGGGGGTCATCTATGTCCGCTGAAGCTTTCGCACTCCGGACGCACGAGGAGATGAAGCCGGTTTTGGCGTACCCTGACGCGTCAGGTCCCGCGGCACACTACTATATGATCCGCGGTGGAAGCGCGAAGGGAAATGTCACTGTGTGGGAGGCGGGGAGTGTCGATGGGGAATATATTAAATCGTTTGGTCACTACCACGTCGACCAACTGCCCGAGGTGTACCGCGTCCTCGCGGGTGAGGGCATTGCGCTGCTGCAAAAGAGGAAGGGTGGGAAACAAGACGAACTCGAGCACTTTCTTGCCATACCTTTCAAATCCGGCGACCGGCTCGACATACCTGTCGGCTACGGGCACTTGTTGGTAAACACGGGGCCGAGCTTTTTAGTAACTGTCGACGACTCTCCGGTCGCCGGCGTGGGGGATTCAGCCTCCATGCCCCTCCACGCTGACTACGAGCCCGTCCGTGCCATGCGCGGCTTCGCCTACTACGTCATCGAGCACGACGGCGCCCCTGCACTAGTCAAAAACCGGCTCTACAAAGCCATAGAAAAGGAAGACCTCGCTAACATCAAAATACTTGACAGATTTGAGTAGTAGTGATACTATTCATCGCAGTGTACAATTAAAAGAAAGGGTATATAATTGAAACATATATGAATGATGAAAGAATAAAAAAGCAAAATGTTGATCTCGGACTTGTGCGTGCGATGTATTCGCAACCCGAAACAAACACAGAGGATCTTTTGGAAGGTCAAATAAACTCTTCAAAAGGTTTGAAGAAGAGTAAAGAAAGAAAAACAAAGAGAGCGGCTGTCACTTTGCGCGAACAAGGACCTTATCCAAAATATGCAGCTCTCGCTGAGGCAATCAATACACTTCCCGTAAAACTTGCAGATCACCGATACAAAAATGCATTGGAATATCGAAAAAGCGTAGAACTCAGAAAGGCGAAGCGTAATGCACTAAAGAATGAAGGAATGAGGTATGTAGCTATTCCAACCGAGGCAGAAATGAGGAAAGAAATCAAGAACAAAGTTGCAGCGTCTATTAAGGAACAAGAGGATACTCTAAAAGCAAGAATTGCCGAAGGGCTTGCAGCAGAAAAAGCTCGAAAAGAAGTCGAAGCATTTGAAGCAGCAAGAGCAAAAAAGGAGGGAACGATGTCCGTTAAACCAAAAGTCCAATCACCGGCGTGGGAAGGGTTCCAACCGTCAACATTCAAAAAGGCAGCGTAAGATATAGCGAATAGATTGACCCAACAAACCCCCGCTCAAAGCGGGGGTTTTGTGGTGTATGTTGACATTTGTCAAAGATTTTGATAGGTTTTGGGGCGTATGACAAACAACAAGGAATCATTGTCCGTGCCTTCTCCTGAGGCGATACTACATAACGACGCAGTAAAAAGCGGTGAGAAAGAGCTCTCCCACGCTCGCGCTTCGTTTGCCGCAGCAAATGCCCGCTATTTAGCTGCTCTCAATGGTTTGGAGATAAAGAAGCGCTCTACAGGGTGGTATAAGTCTCAGACAACTAAAGAAGAAATTCGTTTTATGGAGCAAACAGTAGCTGCGTTAGCAGACGAACGATCAAAAGCAGAGGAGGCTCTAGGCCACTGCGACACCAAGTTTTTAGAACAGATGCTTGGAGTTGTTGATTACCAGCAAGAGCCAGGAGCACAAGATGAGTTAATTCGCCCTATCGGTGCCGTATCGCATAACTTATGGATAGAGGCTATACGACTGGGTTCATTAGACCCTAACACCCTTGCCGGAAGAGGAGTAGAGGATGGGGTTTTCAAAGGCGGAATTATCGAAATTCCTCTTGTTCCTCAAGCGTCTTTCGAGCAGAAGCTTGGAGTTGAAAAGACCGAAAGCCGAGACATTTTTGACCGCCTTGCAATAGAAGCGTACAAAAGAAACACGAAAAACGACCCAAGAGTTTCCTACCATGCGATTGGAGAAGAAGAGGTAAGAACGTCGATAGGGTACAGGGCGATACAAGGTGTTGCTGCTAAAAATGGGTGGCTTGTACTTGGAGTTGATGTTGAAGGTAAAAAGGTTATAGTTGATGCCAACACCTCAATCACGCAGCAGCACTTCGATGCACTCCCCGCTTACGACCGAAACAGTATCATGAATTTCCATGCGCAGGCTATCAAAGCTCAGCGCGACGTATATATCAAGCAGGTTGAAGCTGAAAACAACAGAGCCAAAGCAGCGGCTCGGGCAGCTGCGCAGAAGGCTATTGATGCGGCATTGAACACTCGTGACGGTAAACTTCAAAAAGCAGCCAATGAACGCGACGAAGCGATTCGAAAAATCAATGAAAGATATGAAGCAACCATCGCGCCCGTACATAAAGACTTTGATGAAATAAAAGAAGCAAAGCTTGCGAGCGAGTCTGAGAACAATGCGGCCGCAGATAAAATCATGGCTGATTTCAAAGAGGGACTGATAAAGGCACTACAAAGACTCGGTGCTGACATCACTGCCTTGAAAGAGGGGAAAATGGTCCCAACTATTGGCGAACTTTATGGTGTGCTACCAGCCGAGGCGATAGTCAATGCGGCTCATAGAGTAACTGCACCAGAGTTACCGGTTGAATCTACTCCTCAAGTCTCTGAAGAGAAGGAAAGCGATGAAGCTCCGGTTGCTGCACCTGCTCCTCTCGTGCCTGCGAAGTAGTCGAAAACTTTCAAGACCATCGACTGTCGGGTGCTACACTTGAAGCGTGAAGAAGTTTCCTGACGGATTTTTGTTTGGAGCAGCCACGAGCGCCTTCCAAGTTGAAGGGGGGATTGAAAACAATGACTGGGCCGAGGCGGCCCGGCAAGGGAAGGTCCCGCCGCTGGGCCAAGCTTCCGACCACTACCGTCGTTTCGAGGAAGACTTTGATATAGCGAAAAGTTTGGGCCACAACGCGCACCGCTTTTCCATTGAGTGGGCGCGCATCGAGCCCGAGGAAGGGAAGTTCGACCAAAAAGAAATTGAACACTACAAGGCGGTCGTGAAGGCGCTCCGCGCCCGCGGCATTGAGCCGTTTGTCACGCTGTGGCATTTTTCACTGCCCGTGTGGTTTGCGCGGTCAGGGAGCTTCGGGCGCTTTGACGCGCCGCAGATTTTCGCCCGGTACGCGGCCACAGTGGCCAAAGCTTTTGGCGATGACGTGACGTTTTACCTCACGATGAACGAGCCGGAGGTATGGAATGGCGAACATGGAAGGGAAGTGCACTCGGCACCAGGCACAGGGAACCCACTCTTACTTCTTTACTTCTTCGGGCAACTAGTGAATGCGCACCGTGCTGCGTACCGCGCGGTGAGGGCGGTGCAGCCAAAGGCGCGTATTGGTGTGGCGAAGCACCAGTTCTCATTCGTCGGCCGCGGCTTCTTCGGGCGACTGTGGGCCACTGTATGCCGTTATTTTTGGAACCGGCTATTCCTCAATGCGCTCGTCGGTGCACAAGACTTTATTGGGATTCAGTACTACCAGCGCTGGATCTTCTGGCAATCTGAAAAGGAGAAAAAGGAGACAAAAGTGTCTGACTTCGGGTGGCAGCTCCACCCCGAGGGAATATATGACGTCGTAAAAGAGGCAACCAGGTACAAGCTCCCTATCTATATAACTGAAAATGGTATTGCCGACGCTCAGGACAAAGACCGCGCGTGGTACATCACCGAAACGCTGCGCGCACTGCAGCGCGCTATAGAGGAGGGGGCCGACGTGCGCGGGCACTTCTACTGGTCGCTCCTCGACAACTACGAGTTCGTCCAAGGCTACACCATGCAGTTCGGGCTCGTCTCCATAGACCGTGACCACGACTTCGCCCGCACCGTGCGGCCGAGTGCGAAGGTCTACAGCGATATCATCCGCGCCAACGCCCTCCCCAACAGCTAGCCTACGTATGCCTCCCCTCAAGCCGTATCCTTTTTTCCTTAAATTTCTGGACACCTTGCTTGTGCCGTTTATGTATGTAATTTCTGGAACTTTCATTGAGCTTCCACAAGAAACACATACGTGGAATCTCTTGAAACTCCCCCTGTCTTTCCGAGATGGTATCGACGAAACAAAATGCGTGCGGTTGGAAGGTTCATACCAAGGTCGTCTGGGTAGAAATTTTGCCGGCCCCTTATTTCACTTTCCTGTGCTGCCGGGAGTTGGGTGGCGCGACTACATTGTCCTCGAAGCTGATACTACTGGGTCGTGGAGTATAGGATGGGACGCCCAAGGGATGTCGCGCGGGCACCTGTTTCAAATCAGCCGCCTTTCTTTAACGCAACCTCAGGTACGTGTTCTTAAACCGCCGGTGGGCGTGGAGGCAGTCTTTTTTGGCTTTGATGTACACGGGGCGCAGGTCCCTCTGAAAATAGTCGGGGAAGGCCGGATAGGGGACGGTACATACCCACGGGTTCGGCTCCTTTGATACTTCGACACGAAATTTGACTTAAATAAATACGTGTGCTATCAATATTTCAGCCTATTGGCGGATTTTTATGTTTATACCAGGCAAAGAACACCTCGTTCCATCGGGGGGTAGTGTAATAAATTTTTTTCAATACCGTGCAGAAGGTGTTTCAAAAACTCTGTCTGGTCCAGAGTTAAATGCAATGATCCTTACTTGTGAAGAATTTTTAAATAACCCACGACTCCCCGATTTTATGAGGCCTCTATGTGAGGCATACCACAACTTTCTTAGTATAGAAATGGATAAAGTTATTGCTAAAAACGTGAAGGAGATTGAAGAGATTAAAGACAAAGGAGAGTAAAGATGGGGTAGAATAGGGGCATGACCTGGTTGGTGTATGCCGTGCTGGCCCAGCTTGCCTCGGCGCTGACGGTATTTATAGACAAGTACGTGTTGGTGACGAAGGACGGGGGTATTAAGCACCCGGCGGCGTACGCCTTCTACACTGCGCTCCTCTCTGGCGTGGTCCTCGTGTTACTGCCGTTTGGTCTGGTGACTGTCCCGAGCTACGAAGTCCTGTTTCTCTCCCTCATTTCAGCACTCTGCTACATTACCTCGCTTCTGTTTTTGTACCGAACGCTCCAAGAGCTGACCGTGACGGATGTCATCCCCATCACCGCTGCGTCGGGCGCGGTAGCGACGGGCCTCTTGGCATCTATTTTCCTTACGGGCGACTTACCACTGTCGCACATTCCTGCGTTTGTGCTGCTGACCGCCGGTACGTTCATGATTTACTGCTTCTGCTTCCCCGGGCGCCTGGTCTTCATGGCGCTCATGTCAGGTGGGTTGGTCGGCGTGTCCACCTTTGTGGTCAAGCTTGCGTTTGACCACGCCGACTCATTTGCAAACGCGCTGTTTTGGCCACTGATTATGAACGTGGTGGTCGCGCTCCTCGTCTTGGCACCGGCGCGCTTTTTCGCTATACGGGAAGGGTATGCGGACTCGTCGGCACGCACCAAGTGGCTCGTGGTGGTCAGTAAGGCGTTGGGCGGTCTGTCGTTCGCACTCACGTTTCTTGCCATTGCAGGCGGCAGCGTGTCAGTGGTCAATGCTTTGGGCGGTTTGCAACTCGTGTTCCTACTCATCCTCGTGCCCCTGTTTGCGCACCAACTGCCGCATGTATTTAAGTACGAGCTGACGAGACAGACGATCATCCTCAAAATTCTTGGTACACTGTTAATAGTCATCGGACTAGCACTACTTTTTATTTTGTGACCTTTTGGAAATCCCTGTTTGTCTTTGTCATACTGCTGGTTGTCGCGGTCGGGGTTGCCTACCTGTACGTCAGCAACTACCACCAGCCGCTGTCGGTCGACGACGTCGCGTACGGCGCAACGTTCAGCAAGCTGCGCGCCGAGGAGTTGAATCTGCCGTGGCAGGAAACGTACGACGCATTGCTCGACGAGCTTGGGGTACGCAAGCTTCGCCTCGTCGCGCACTGGGATATGGTTGAGCCGGCCGAAGGAGTGTTTACCTTCGACGAGCTTGACTACCAAATGCGCCGCGCCGAGGAGGTGGGCGCGGAGGTTATTTTGGCTATCGGCCGGCGACTCCCGAGCTGGCCCGAGTGCCACGAGCCGGAGTGGGCAGCGGACGATACCAGAGTACGGCAGGAGCAGCAGCTCGCGTACATGCGCGCGGTGGTTGAGCGATACCAAGACTCGCCGGCGTTGAAATGGTGGCAGGTCGAGAATGAGCCGTTTATCATCGGCTACGCGCGGGAGCAGTGTGGGGAGCTCGACGTCCCCTTTCTAGACGAAGAAATTGCGCTCGTGCGGCAGTTAGACCCTGCGCACCCGATGCTGTTAACGGCGAGTGGCGAGTTGGGCCTTTTTAATAACACGTGGAATCGTGCTGATGTGTTCGGCACCACCCTGTATCGCAGTGTGTGGAATTTGGACCTCAACTCGTACATCACCTACCCCCTGCCGCCGAGCCTTTACCGCGCCAAGCTGGCGTTCGTTGAGTTACTGTCCGGCGAGCGCAAGCCGGCTATCATTGCCGAGCTTGCGCTCGAGTCCTGGACGCCCCAGGCGACGCGTGACACACCACTGTCCGAGCAGCTGTCTCGTATGAACCTTCAGATTTTTGATGAAACTATTCAGTATGCAGCCGAGACCGGCTTCCCCGAGCAGTACGTGTGGGGCGCCGAGTGGTGGTACTATTTAAAAAAGACGCACGACTACCCAGAGCTCTGGGAGCGCGGCAAGGAGCTATTTAAATGAACATTGTTTTTGACATAGGGGGCACGAACACGCGGGTGGGTGGTGTGCATAATGAACTGTTAACCCATGTAAAAATGTTTCCAACGGCGGAAACACCCGACGAAGGATTTGCGAAGGTAGTTGCAGTCGCTCGGGAAATTTTAGACGGAGCAGCACCGTCTGGCGTATGTGGGTGTGTGTCCGGCACAATTGTCGAAGGTGTGGTAATGGGCGCTAATAGTCTTGTGCTATGGAATGGATTTCCTATTGTTGAAAAATTTTCACGCGAGTTTGGCGTAGCGGCCACCATATATAACGATGCGGTATTGGTGGGAATTGGCGAGCAAAAGTATGGCGCTGGGCGCGGCTTCCGCGACCTCTTATATGTAACTGTTTCGACTGGCGTGGGGAAGGCCCATATTGTCGATGGTCAGCCAAAGGACGACGAACCTCTCGCGGCGGCAGCGCTTTTGGCGAACCTTTTGTATGTTGACAGTGTGGTGTCGGGAACAGCGGTGGCGCGTCAGTACAATATTCACCCCAAGCAACTGAGCGATATTTCTATACGTAACAGTTTGGCCGAACAGCTCGGGCGGGGACTTGTACCCTTTGTACAGAGTACGCAACCCGAGGTGCTTATTCTCGGCGGCTCAATGATGGTGGGTGAAAACCCAATCCCGATAGAAAAAGTTTCTGAGGTTCTTTTGCCACTGCTTGCAGAACAAGGTTTTTCGAAGAAACTAGTCATTAAAAAGGCCGAGCTTGGGTCCGTCGGCGGCCTGTGGGGCGGGATAGCGTATCTCAGGCATATTTGACACGGGGTAGCAGGAGAGTATAGTAGGGGCACTTAAATGATCCCCCGCGTCGCAGCCACCGCTCTTGCACTTCTCTTCTTTTCCCCTGGGGTTGGGCACGCTGCCGACCTTCAGAGTCTTACGTCGCTCGACCATGGAGGGAAAAGTATTATTGAAGGGTCCATTCACTTCCGTAACGATTTCTCTTCACTCAGCAATTTTTGGACGTTTAATTTTACGTGGCCAACGAATGTTTCGAACAGTCGCTCTCTGCTTGCTATCGCGCGTGGCACGTTTGGCAACCTCGCGGGCGGCACGCCGCACTCTGGCGTAAACTACAGTGCCGCCAATCAGTCATGGGGATTGTCTAATAGTATTGTTAAAAGTATTGGGTTTCCACTTGCCGCCTCAACCACGCCCACCGGCACCTACACTGCCATCGTTGCGCAAAATGCCGCAGACTTTGGAGGTGCCGACACGATGCAATGGTTTGCCTCGGGTGGCGCCTCTGGTGTTGCACCCATCAACCACTCATTCCTCACGTTTGAGTACCGAAGTGACAATCAGCCAGTCGAGCTGCCCACTGCTCTGCAGTCGGTCGAGCACGCTGGGCGCACTATCACAAACGGCGACGCGTTTCTTCCGAGCGACCTCAGCAACGAAAATAATTTCTGGATCTTCAACTTCACGTGGCCGAACGCTGTGCCGAACCTTCAGGCCGGCTTTTATATTTTCAAGGGCACCTTCGGTCACCTCGAGGGCGGGGCTGCGGCAAGTGGCGTCAACTACGCCGCTACTGTTCAGGTGTGGTCTGCAGGAAACAACTCTATTATTAAACAATTTAATCTGCCGCTGCTGACTGCAACGACTACCGACCCCGGATTGTATACGGCGGTGGTTATGGAGCGGCATCCTCTCTCAACAAATTTTCAAGGCGAGGCGGATTGGTTCGCTTCAGGAGGAGTTGTCGGGACTGCACCGCGTAAGTACTCACTCATTACTTTTGAATTGCAAGATCCTCCCGCATGCTGCTCGTCTGTCATGTTTCTACCAGGATTGAAGGGGAGTGCGCTCAATGAGGGAATAGACACGGTGTGGCCACCAACTGTTTTTTCGAACGCTGAGTTTGAAGATGACATAGGCCAACTCGCGATTAATCCAGAGACGGGAGAAAGTGTGAACCCGCTCACCGTAGGTGGCATCGTCGAGACGTTCCTCGGCATTCCTATCTACAGCGGCTTCGTTTCTTTTATGAATGATCTGGTCGCTGATGACGTCATAGCGGAGTGGAAGCCTGTTCCCTACGACTGGCGCTTTGGTCCAGCGAAAATTGTTGCGGACCAGCACATGGTGAGCGAGCTCGAGTCACTCGCCGCCGAATCGCGAACAGGCAAGGTCACTATCGTCGCGCACTCGATGGGCGGCTTGGTAGGGAAGGAGTTGATTCGGCAGCTCGAGGCCGCGGGCAAGGCGGAGCTGGTTGATACTTTCGTCATGGTTGGCTCGCCGCAACTTGGGACGCCGCAGGCTGCGGCGTCTCTCCTTCACGGCGACGGCGAGGATATATTGGGCGGTTTCCTCGTTGATGCAAAAATGGTGCGCGCGGTCGCGCAGGATATGCCGAGCGCGTACACCCTCTTGCCGTCGCCGCGCTACTTTGACGTAGTGTCCGACCCGGTGGTGACGTTTGACCCGAACGCCGGCTTTACCGAACCGTGGCGTACCTACTGGGGCCAGGCACTCACGGTGTACCTCAACTTTTTCTCGTTCGTAACGGGCGGCGGCGTCGCGCGGTTCAAGCCGCCCGCTGAGCTGTTGCGTATTCCTGAAGTCCTGCGGCCCGACCTGGCGAGCGACGCCGCGGCCGTGCACCAAACCCTCGACTCGTACGACTTCCCGGACACTGTGCGCGTCGTCGAAGTTGCCGGCTGGGGGCTCCCAACCACCAAGGCAATCAACTACACCACCAAGCACTTTTTGCAGAATTATACGGCATCAACGACGCGAGAAGGGGACGGAACCGTAGTGTATCCAAGCGCAATAGCAAACAGTGAAGAAAAATATTTCTTTAATATTTTTGATTACAACGATGTAAAATCTTCGGATATAAAACATCGAGATTTGTTAAATTCTGATTCTTTAAAAAGTTTCATTTCTTCGATTCTCAAAGGAGAGTCTTTGGATCAGGTTGCTTTTATTTCTATATTAAAACCAACGATAGATGATTTAGACGATCAACTAGTAGTAAGTACCCACTCTCCCGTGATTCTTGGGGTGTACGACTCTCACGGCAACTTTACGGGCATTAGTCCCGACCAAGACCTGTCGCTCCCCGTGCTGCGTGTTTCGGAGGGGATCCCCGGCAGCTACTTTACCCAATCAGCCGATACGCAAGCCATTTTCCTCCCCCAAGGCGGTGTGTATGAATTTATGTACCACGGCATCGGCGACGGACCAACGACCGTGGACATAGCCACCTTCGCTAACGACACTGAGACGCCGGTGCAGTCGTTCGTAGATATTCCAACGAACTCCCAATCCGAAGCAACATTCACCGTGGATGGTGCGGCGCCCGAGTCCACCGCGGTTGAGTTGGATATAAACGGCGACGGTACGATTGACTACACCATCCCTCCTGCCGATGACGGCGTGGTCGAATTCCCTAAGGCGCCTCTTACCACCACCGCATCCTCTACGTCTATGGTTCTGGGCGACACTATTCCTCAATTTTCCTACCACCTCAGTGGCTTTGTTGCCGGGCAGACCGCCACGACTAGTGACGTTACCGGCTCGCCAGTCTGCACCACGACCGCAACGGTAAACAGCACGGTCGGCACATACCCGATTACCTGTTCAGCCGGGACGCTTGACTCGCAATATTACCGCTTCGACGGTTTCACTCCCGGCGAGCTGTCCGTCCAGTACCAGTGGACTGGTTTTAAGAAGCCCGTCACCGAGCGAAAGATTTTTAAGCGTCGAAGTAGGCTCCCCGTGCGATTCGAACTCTTAAATGCGCAGGGGCAGGTGGTGCGGGCGCTTCAGGCTCCTCAGTGGCTGCCGCCCGTCCAAGGTGCACCACTTTCAGCCACCAGCACTACCGAGGCCCTATTCATCGATGCTGAGGAAGCCGACTCCTCTGCCTTTCGTTTCAATCGCAAGACTGGTGTATATAGTTATGTTTGGAAGACCAAAGACGTAACTCCTGGCTACTGGTACCACCTGTCCGTCAAGTTAGATGATGGTACCATCAAGACGGTTGTAGTTGGGTTAAAATAAGTACATGAGGAGACACATCATTATCTTTTTCGTTATTTCTCTTGTTGGATTGGCAGTTGGATATTTCTTAACCAATTCCATTCAGTTTGGTTTTTGTGAACAGAATCAATACTCTTGTCGAGATCTCTTTAATAATATAGGCGATCCACTTTTCTACGGCATGGGGGCGCTTTCGCTCGTCTTTGCGGCACTTCTTGCGGCTCCCCACGCGTATGGGGTATGGAAAAAGTTTGCCGTGTGGTTCGTGCCCCTGGCGGCGCTCCTGTTCATGTTCTACCCCGAGCCAGGCTCGGGCGACTACTTCTCTCCCTATCCCGAACAGGTGTTCCAGTGGGTCAGCGCCCTCTACGTCCTCGTGAGCCTCGCGCTCATCATTCGCTCTTCTCTCCCCACAACTCAGAAGAAAAAGTGAATACTCCCCTAGATAGATACGTATACTACTAGGTATAGTAACCAATACTCCGATCAATCATCTATCCGATCGATCGGGTACCCGATCGATCGGAGTATGTATGGTAAAGTAGAGGGGGCGGTAAAAAAGGAAAAAATAAAGCAATGGTGCACCTCTCTAAAAAACAGGTAAAGAAGGAAACACAGAGTGCCATACGCGCTCAGTTAATAGCATCAGTGGCACAAGCACGAACGAAAAAGGACGCAGCCACACTTATCGACGAACTTCTCTCTGATGATGAGAGTCTCATGCTCGCCAAACGGTTTGCAACGGTCGCCATGCTTGCGCGCGGCTACAGTCTAAACCAAATAGCTGACCTGCTCAAAGTCAGCCCTAGTACCGTCTCAGTTATTTCGAATGATATTCAACAAGGTCGGTACGATACACTTTTCAGATATACCCAGAGGCAAAAGAGTAGCGTGAAGGAAGATAGCGTGGTGAGTTTCCTTGAATTAATTATGAGCGTTGGAGGCGTTATGCCGCCTCGAGGGAGAGGTCGGTGGAAAAATCTGGACAAGTGGGATCCTATTTAATTTAAATTTCCCTCGTCTTTGTCTTTTATCCCACCACCACTACCACCACCGATACCGCCCTCGCGCACATCAGTTTTTTACCGAGTCACAAAAAACCTGCGCACATACTACCACCCCGATCAATCAGGTACCCGATCAATCGGGGTATCTGCTAAATCAATCAATGTGTACGCTGTTGCATCTTACAAACTCGATCGGGGTATGTGGAGTGGAAAGGTCTGGTATACTGAAGGTGGCCAAGTGAGCGTGGGCATTCATATGAATGTAAACGACTTTTGGTACGTGTGGTGCGGGTGGATCATCGGGGGCCTTGTGTTCCTTGTGGTGTGGGTCGCGGCCATAGTGCTTCTCGGGTGGTTCATGGGTCTCATCGCGGGGTGGATACCCGCTGCCATTCTTGGGTTCATCTCGGGCATTCTCTGGCCCGTTACCCTCTTTCTTTTAATACTTATCATCCTCCTTGCAATTTTTTAACTAATGCGTGCCGCGATCGTCAATAATGGGAAAATTCGACCTGAGCGACTCATAACGCTCTTGCAGGGCTTTGATATTTCAGTATTTTCAAACACAGAGATAGAAAAAGTAGTCAGTGAAAAATTTGATCTTATAGTCCTATCAGGGAGCAGTAGTTTCCCGATAGTCGGCAATGAAGAAAAATTAGAGAAGGAGATGGAGTTGGTGCGAACCAGCGCGGTCCCACTGTTGGGTATTTGCTACGGCGCGCAACTAATAAATGTCGCATTCGGCGGGACGCTCCGGGACATGGGGGTAGATCAGAAGCTTCGTGAAGTTATAGAAGTTGAGGTCGTTGCCGACGAAAGCTTTTTTCAAGGTCGTACACGGTTCATGGCGTACGATGCACACCACTGGGTTATTGACTCGACTCCGCCCGAGCTCGAAGTCGTGGCGCGGTCTGTCCATGGACCTGAGATTATCCGACACCGCTCGCGCCCGATGTATGGTTTTCAAGTTCACCCTGAGAAATTTCCCGATGAGTCGTACGGTGATGAGCTCTACGCATCCTTCAATTCGAAGCATATGAGTTTGGTATAGTTTTTAAATGAAGAGATGGGTCAAAGATTTCGTTACGGTAGGGTTGCTGGTTGTGGCGGTGGTGAGTTGGTGGTGGGCGCATGCGCTCTTTGAGCGGGATAGGGTTGAGCTGATACTGTGGGTTGCAGAGACTGCAGAGGAAATTGCATTTCCCTTCCGCCTCGCGGAGCTTCGCTTCCGCGAGGCGGCCACCGAACTGCCGCTGCCGGTCTTTGGTCTCACGATGAAAGATGTTGAAGACAGCTGGGGCTTCGCCCGCACTGAAGGGCGGACACACGAGGGGACTGACCTGTTTGCTGCCGCCGGGACGCCGGTGTTTTCGGTGACTGACGGCTACGTGACCGATACATACTTCGGCCACCGCGGTGGGAACAATGTCATGGTCATGGGTCCCGGCGGCGTCCACTACTACTACGCGCACTTCGAGCGCCTCGCCGCGGGCGTTGAGCGCGGGCTCAAGGTCACTCCTGACACTGTTTTGGGCTACGTGGGCACCAGCGGCAATGCCTCGGGTACGCCCCCGCACCTCCACTTCGGCATTTACCCCAAGCCCTGGCACCCCGTGAACCCATTTCCTCTGCTAGTAGATCGGTAGCGTGCGGAAGGTGATGGAGTAGCGGTGGGTCTTGGTTGGGGAAATTGAATGTTGCCAGTTCCAGCGAATATCTTTTTGCATGACGTAGCAGCTGCGCGGCTCGAGGTCGAGGTTTATTTGATCGATGTCTAGACTTCGATCAGTGGGGAGGGGGCGGAAGCGCATGGTGCACCAGCCGCCGAGTGACAGACCCACGATGTGCTCCACGTCTTCGTTGTCGCGGTGCCAGCCAATGCCCGTCCCGCACAGGTACTCGTTAATTAATGCTGAGGTAAGTCGCTCCTTCGGCACGTCGAGCCATTTCGCAATACGGTGTCGCAGCGGCTGCAGCCAGCGGGGGAGGCCGTCGCCGCGTGCCTCGGAAAACCACGCGGCACGGCGGCGGGTCAACACCGACTCTCCGATTTCTTTGATAGTGTACTTTGTTCGGGAGGGCGATACACTCTCGATCATTGCAAGAAGAATCTCCTCTTCGTCTCGGGTAATAAATTCAGGCTTATAGACGAGACCCTGCGGCAGTTGAACTGCCGAGTCAAAGAGGGCTGCTTGGCGTCCGCTGCGTGCCATACGAGTTATCCACACATCGTGTGTAAATATATTTTACACTATTTACACCCGTGTATACTGTGAACATATGCACGATACACAAGCAAAATTATTAACACTCGCGAAGCGGCAGAAAAATTTAGGCAAGTTAAGTCTCCGCCAGATAGCCAAGTTTATAGACGCCGAAGGGCGGCCACAGGTGGTGAAGTATCACCTGCGGAAATTGGAGGAAGCAGGACTCATCAAGCTCAACTTAACGGCGGGGGTCATTAAGCCGGTGACGAAAGGGGTTGCCACGCGCATACGCGGCCTCTTCTTCTCGGTACCTATTGTCGGCGCGGCTAACTGTGGACCGGCCACCATTTTCGCCGATGAGCGGACCGAGGGGTACCTCCAGGTGTCAGAGAAATTTCTGCAGGGGCGGAAGAAGGGTCTGTACGCCCTCGTGGCCGACGGCCCGTCGATGAACCGCGCGGTCATCCACGACGGTCAGACGCTTGAAGACGGCGACTTTGCCTTGGTAGACAGTACCTATCGCACGCCCGAGGATGGTGACGTGGTGGTTGCAGTCATCGACGGCATGGCCACTATCAAGCGCTACATTGTCGATGACGAGAACGACCGCATCATCCTCCAAGCCGAATCAACTGAAAATTATTACCCTATCATCCTGCACGAGTCCGACGACTTCACCATCTCCGGCAAAGTCATTGGTGTCATTAAAAAATAATCTAAATAGATATGATTTCTAATGAGGAACTCGCAGAATTTCTGCGAGAGGCTAACAAGAATACCTATGCCAATGTAGGTGCAAATAAGGCATCGTCACTTCGACCAAATTCTGAAGATTACCACTATGAAAAAGGAGACCTTACCTATCACGACACGTACTTCGGAGCGCGGGACTTCATTGGCGAAGAAATAGTCTACAAGGCAGGGAAGCCGGTGTGGGGCATGAATTACTATGGGACTGTCTTGAACCCAACCATAACGACTGCCGATGCATATAAAATATTACGCCCTGCGCTTATGAAGGACAGCGGCGATTTGCTTCCGGTCCGCGGCCCACAATCATATACTGAAGGTACAAGTACCTACACCAACCGTGTCGACGGCACTCTCGAAGCTTTCTCAGGAGAAGAGAATATTCTCATTTCAGGGCAACTCGTGTACCGCGGCCTCTTCCACGGCGGGTTTATAAAGTAACAGTGAGTACGTTACACTGTCAGGCATGAATAGTGATGTGGTTATTGTGGGTGCTGGAGCGGCTGGTTTAATGGCCGCGCGCGAGCTTGGTCGCGCGGGTAAAAAGGTCACTATTCTAGAAGCTCGGAGTCGTGTAGGCGGTAGGATTTACCCGCTCGACGAAACAGTGTGGGGTTACCCCGCGCAGGGCGGTGCCGAGTTTGTCCACAGCGAAGGAAAACACATCAAACAGCTGGCACGAGAGGCGGGGCTTACCTTTGTTCCGATTCACGGAGAAATATGGAGCACCCGAAATGGACCACTCAACAGTACCAAGCTTGACCGCTACAAATCACTAATAAACGAAGATGAGAAACTTAAGCAAAAATTAAAAACACTTGAAAAAGATATTTCCATTGGAGAGTTTCTTGACACACATTTCGGCGGTGAAGAGTACTCGGTACTTCGCAGTAACATTACGAAAGTGGCGGAAGGCTATGATGCAGCCGACCCGTACAAAATCAGCACGTTTGTATTACGAGATGAGTGGCTTGGGGACGACGAGTGGGAAAATGGACGTATTAAAGAGGGATATGGAGCACTCCTTGCGTACCTGGAGAAAGAGTGCACAGACAAGAACGTCACTATTAAACTTGATTCGTCTGTTGCAACGATAGTGTATAAAAAGGGAGAGGTGCAGGTCACTACTGAAACAGGCGCCGTCTACACTGCCTCTAAGGTTGTTGTTACGGTACCGCTTCCTCTACTATCAACCATATCTTTTTCACCGGCAATTCCTGAAAAATTGGCTTCAGCAGCGCGCATTGGCTTTGGAGGAGTAGTAAAAGTACTTTTTAAATTTAAGTCGCAGTGGTGGAATACCTTGCAGGGAAATGACCTCAGCAAGATGTCCATGCTGCTTACCAACAGTCGCTTCATGACGTGGTGGACGCAGTATCCCGAAACTTCTACAACCCTTGCGGGGTGGATGGGCGGTCCTTCGGTGAGTGCTCTGCAAAGTTTTTCTGATCAGGAAATTGCTGACGCAGCGCTTGATTCGCTTGCGGAAACAGTGCAGATAGAAAAAGAAACCCTGCGCAGCCAATTAGAAACCTACTTCGTGGGTAATTGGGCTAACGACCCATATAGTCGCGGCGCGTATAGCTACTCCTTGGTGAATGCCGACGACGCGTATGATGAAATGGCTGAACCGATTGAGGACACCCTCTATTTTGCGGGTGAAGCCGTTAACCGAGGAGAAGAGTCTGCAACTGTTGAAGCAGCGTTACAGAGCGGTCTTCAGGCCGCGCAGGATATTTTAAAAGAAATGTAACCTCGGGTGGGGAGGTGCGATATAGTAGAGGTATGAAACGGACACCCCTTGTTAATGCTGTATTAGCTGGCGCGTATATTGTTGCGTTGGTGAGTGTTATGAATCTGTTTGTTGATGGGAAGGTGGAGCACACAGGTTTCACCTTCTTGATACCCATGACCATGCTGAGCTTGTTCGTACTGTCAGCGGCCATTATGGGCTTCTTGTTCATCTATGAGCCGCTCGTGCTCTACCTCGATGGGAAGAAAAAGGAGGCGCTCAACTTTTTCCTCAAGACAGTCGGCTTCTTCGCGTGTTTTGCCGTGGCGATGGTGACGCTGCTCGTATTCCTCAGCAACACGATGTAGCACTAGGTGCGTGAGGCTACTTCTTCAGGCCTTCGAGGGCTCTCAGGACTTCTATAGGGACGGCAAAGACGACGGTGTTGGACTGGTCGCTCGATATGTCGTTGATGGACTGCAAGGTGCGGAGATGGAGTGCGCCCGGTACGGCAGCGAGGGTTTCGGCGGCCTTAGCCATGTTTTGTGCTGCGGCGAGCTCGCCTTCAGAATTAATAATCACTGCTCGTTTCTCACGTTCGGCTTCAGCCTGCTTGGCGATAGTGCGCTCCATGTCGGGCGGAAGAGAAATGTCCTTCAGCTCTACGTTTGACACCTTAAGCCCCCACGCGTCAGTCTCTTTGTCCACTATTTCGCGAATGCGCTCAGCCAACTTTTCCCGGCCGGTTAGCAGCTCGTCCAGCGTCACTTCGCCGACGATGTTGCGCATGGTGGTTTGGGCGTACTGCGAGATAGCGTAGCGGAAGTCTTCCACTTCAATAATTGCTTTGTCTGCGGCATCGACTTTGTAATAGATGACGGCGTTCACCATGACTGAGACATTGTCGCGGGTGATGGCCTTTTGGTCGGGGACGTCGACGGCCTTGGTGCGCATGTCCACCTTCTTGTACATTTGAAACACGGGGATGACGAGGCGCCACCCCGGGTGCATAACGCCCGAGAATCTGCCAAGCGTAAACTGCACCCCGCGCTCGTACTGGTTAATCTGCCGAATGGAGACGACGATAATCGCAACAATAATGCCCAAAATTATATAGATCATACGTACGTAGTATAGCAAAAACCCGCTTTAAGCGGGTTTTTGACACAAAGCGTGCTCCTTAGAACTTGAAGTGCTTGGCGTAGCTGCCCAAGACTGGCAACTCCTTTTCCTTACCCTGCACGACGTTCACGATGCCGAGGATAGCGAAGACGAGCACCACGACATTGACTATTTGCAGTATCGGCCAGAGGAACCAGAACAGAGAACCAACAATCCACACTGCAACTGATATAACCAGAAGCACGAGCCCCTGCTTGATGTGGAATTTCACAAACGGATCGTCCTTGGCCATGATGTAGGACACTATGACCAACGGGCCTATGTACGCCAAAATGCCCATCACAGTGTTTTTCGATGCAGTTGCTGCCCCTGCGCCAGCTTCTCCCGATCCTTGACTGTTCTCACTTTTCATTTCATCCATAGTTCGCGATTATATAAACTTAATTAAGTACTACCCCGCCAGTATAGCACCCTGTGGGGTATGCTACATACATGTCCCACACAGTCACTTTCGTGTTCGTCGTGACCGGTGTTGTAGCGGTGTACTTGTGTGCCGAGATGCTGTATGCGCTCATGGCGTTTCCCAAGGCGACGGAGGTGATAAAAGCGTCCGCACCATTCTCTCGGGCAGGGGAGGGAGAGCGCCTGCTAGTGGTCGGTGATAGCACTGGGTACGGGACGGGGGCGACACATCCGGAAGAGTCGGTGGCGGGCAGGCTCGGCACGCTGTACCCCGAGGCGAGTATCGAAAACGAGAGTGTGAACGGTATGAAGACCGCTGAACTCGCCACACTTCTTGCTGCGCAGCCGAAGGGGATGACACACTCGCTCATTGTCCTTCAGATTGGCGGTAACGACATTTTGTTTTTCACCCCTCTCAGGGATGTGGAGAGAGATATCCGCGTGGCGTACCGCGCGGCGCGCGAGCGGAGCGAGCGCGTAGTGCACCTGTCGGCCGGCAACGTAGGCGCAGCGCCGGCCTTTGGGCCGGCGCTGTCAGCGCTCTACCACGCGCGGACACTTCGCTTTCGCGAGATGTTTATGCGCGCGGCCCGTGAAGAGGGGGTAACCTACGTGGACTTGTATCTTCCACCACCACTTGACCCTTTCCGCGCTGACCCGCGCCGCTACCACTCGGCAGACGGCCTCCACCCTTCAAGCGACGGGTACGGCGTGTGGTTCGAGAAGCTCAAAGACATGCTTGGGAACGCTCGTTAGTCAAAAAGGGAGATGAGGTAGGTGTCGAGTTCGCGCTGGTCGAGGTCGTAAAAGCGTTTGCCTGTTTGGTTAAGGTGCGTGGCGAGAGGTACGCCAACGTAGCGCCAGTGCCAGGGTTCAAAAATATAAAATTGGTTACCAACAGGGTAGGAGAGGATGAATCCATACCGCCAGGCGTTACTGAGGAGCCATTGGTATGCAGCGGTAGTTTCAAACCCGTCGAGCTTGCCGCCAAGACCTGTGGTTATAAAGTCGACGGTAGTGCCCAGCTGGTGCTCAGAGTAGCCCTGGTCGGCAGAAAATGTGTTAGCCCCTGCACCGTATGTCACGGAGTATCCACCTTTCAATGCGCGCTGCTCGTCGAACGAGCGGTACGCCGAGCTGACATAGAGCTTAACGTTTGCCGCCTCTGCAGCGGCGAGGAGACTTTTCAGCTGCGGCCACACGGAGGCATGCACTGACTCTGAGCGCGCCTCGTTGTACAGCCACTTCTTGTCTATAGCCGCAAGGCGCTCAGGTGCGTAGTGCTCGGAGAGGAAGTAGACTTTGGAATACTTTTGCAGCAGCTCGGGGTCAGTCTCACTCAATTTTTCCAGTGTCCCTACCTTGCCGGTGAGGCCACCGACTTCCTCGACCACGACATTTCTAAAGTTCCCCAGCTCATTTTGCACATTGGCGAGGTTGCCGCGCTCGCGGTTTAGTTCTTCAGCGAGTGCGGCGTGCGTTTCTGAAATTGCCTGCTCCAGCACGTCTGCCGTCACGGTGAGCTCGCGCTCAAGGAGGTCAAATCGTTTCTGGTTCTGCCACTCGAGGTACCCAAACCCGCCGGCAATTACTGCCGCCAATAAGGCCACTCCCACGTGGTCCCGTGTTATCAAAAACTGCGGCTTCTTCACTAACGAAGTATAACTCGCTACCGAACAAACGTCAGTGCTTTACCTGAGTTCACCCCACGGCCGGTGCGGCCGATGCGGTGCACATAGTCCTCGTACGTTGCGGGCAGGTCGTAGTTGATGACGTGTGACACGTGGTCGACGTGTATGCCACGCGCGGCAACGTCAGTCGCTACCAGTACCTGCACCTCGCCCGCCTTGAAGCGCTTCAGTGCCCGCTGGCGCTGGCTTTGCGACTTGTTGCCGTGGATAGACTCGGCCTTGATGCCGCACTCGTTCAATTTCACATTCAGTTTTTCCACCTGGTGCTTCATCGAGCCGAACACAATCACACGCTTGAACTCAGCGTCAGACAGGAGTTTGGATAACATGACGAACTTATCGTCCGAGCCGCAGCGCACGACGTCTTGCTCAATGAGGTTGGTGATGTCTTTATTTTTCACCGACACTGTCACCGGATTTTTCGAGAATGTCTGAATGAGTGTTTGCACATTCGGTGATATAGTTGCGGAGAAAAACAGGGTGTTGCGGTTCGCGGGCGTGCCCTCGAGTATGTCGCGGATAGGCTGGATGAACCCCATGTCGAGCATGCGGTCCGCCTCGTCCAACACAACTGCGGTGAAGTATGACGGATTAATAGCCTTACGCTTCATAAGGTCGAGGATTCTGCCTGGTGTACCTATGACGAAATGATTTTTCCTCTTCAAGCGACTTATTTGCTGCCACATGTTGGCGCCGCCGACACAGGTAGTGGAGAACAGGCGCATCCCGAACGAAAGCTTGCCAAGCTCTTGCTCGATCTGAATTGCCAATTCGCGCGTGGGGGTCAAAATAAGGACCTCGCTCTTATCGTCCGTTAACGCACGGTCAATGAGGGGGAGTAGGAATGCCGCGGTCTTGCCCGTGCCGGTGTTAGCCAGGCCCACGACGTCCTTGCCTTCCATGATGTGTGGAATAATTTGGTCTTGAATAGGGGTAGGGGTGACCAGTCCGGCCTTTTCCACCGCCTGCTGGAGGGGTGCTTGGAATTTAAAGTCAGCGAAGACATGCGTCGGCACATACGCCTCCTCAGGCGCCGGCTGCGCCGGATTTTTATTAATATATTGGGAAACATCGAACGTGGACACGCGGCGGCCACCGCCGGGACGGCGTGGCCCGCCGCCCCGAGGTCCTGGCCGCCGCGCGCCGAAGCGTCTACTTCTAAAAGATGATCCCCGACGTGGTCGGTTTTGAGTATTCATTATGACTATCGGTGCAGGAGATTGTTAACGACGAAACCTGGTTTCGTGAGGCCTAAAGAGCCCTACACAAGTATCTTAAGGTATTCCAATAGTACTACACCCCCCACCCACTGTCAAACCATAGTTTTTGGTAGTCTGTATACTGAGTAGATGAGCGAATCAGGCATAAGTAATAAAGAAACGTATTTTGTCGCGGTGAAGGTGTTCCTTGAGAGAGATGGCAAGCTCTACATTACTAAAGACAAATTTGGCGATTGGGATTTGCCCGGTGGTCGCATTAAAAAGGATGAATTTGAAGTTCCGCTGAAAGATGTTATTGCGCGAAAGATGAGGGAAGAGGTGGGCGAGGCGGTGCAGTACGATGTTGCAGAGCACCCCGAGATACTCATGCGTCACGAGCGGGTAGAGGCATCACCAGGCAATCCAACCGTGCGCATTTTCGGTCTTGGCTACCGTGCGCAGTGGAAGAGTGGCGAGCCAGTGTTAGGCAAAAACCATGTGGAGATGCAGTGGGTCGACGTTCGCAACTTTAAACCCGAAGACTACTTCACCGGCGGTTGGCTCAAAGGTGTCCAAGAGTATTTGATGCTCTTTCACTCAAAAACATAGAAATGTATCATATAAGATATATATCATATATGATATGAATCCGATTTCTCGTCAGGATTTTGCTGAGATAGTGAGAAGGGCGGCTCAGCGAGATACCTCCTATGACCCCAACGGTTGGTCAGATGAAAATCCCCTGTGGGGGCACTGCGCGGTGGTGTCACTGCTGGCGCAAGACTATTTCGGCGGCAGCTTGGTGCGCGGCTCATTAGCTCATTTGCCGGAGTACGCGCATCTCAAGTCACACTATTGGAATAAATTTCCTAACGGCGAAGAGATCGATTTTACAAAAGAACAATATAAAAAAGCCATCTTCACGGATCTTACCCATGAGGATCGAATGAGGGACTCGGTATTAGATCATCCTGACACAGCCAAGCGGTATGATTTACTCAAAAACCGTTTCAACCAACTCCTTTCCAAGACTTAACTTTATCTTTGTTATAGTGCTCGCATGACACCAACAAGCAATAGCGATATTTTGAAAGTTACGTTCGATGCTCAAGCTGAACTGTATAACCAGATACGTCCACGCTACCCAGAGGAAGTATTTGAGGCTCTCATTTCGATAACTAAACTACCGGCTGGTTCAAAGATTTTAGAAATAGGGCCGGGGACGGGGCAAGCCACTACGCCACTCGCCAAGCGTGGGTACGCCATAACCGCCGTCGAGCTCGGCGCATCATTAGCCGACGTGGCCCGCCGTGAGTTACAGAAATATAAAAATGTTGAAGTTATTACCGGGGCATTCGAAGAGGTGGAGCTGCCACCACACTCGTTCGACCTCGTATACTCCGCAACAGCATTTCATTGGGTTAAGCCTGAGTCTCAATTTAACAAGCCGCGCACACTTCTTCGTGACGGGGGACACCTCGCTATTATGTACACTCACCACGTATCCGACGGTGCAGGTGACGAATTTTTTCTTGCAGTGCAACCAATTTACCAAAAGTACGAAAAGGAAAAAGTGACACGTAAGCCTCTTCGCACGAGGTATCCGGCAATTGGCGAGATAGTTGAGCTCAACCCACTCGATGAGAAATTATTTAAGCTTGTCTCCTTTGCCGTATTTCCTATGACCGTCGTCTACTCTGCGGAAGAGTATGCACAGCTACTCAATACGTACTCGCCAACCCTTACCATGACCGAAGATAGACGCGAGGCATTTTTACAAGAAATACGCGACCTTATACAAACACAGTTCGGAGGCTCGATCACCAAACACTACGGCGTTTCTGTTACTATTGGCCAGAAGATATAAAAACAGGTATCGCTAATTTATATGATATATCATATAGACTAAGCGGCGGATAATTTTTTAATGTGAACGGGAGAAATTATTTTTTAGAGAAAGAAGGTGGTGCGCGAGGTCGTGGCGGCGAAGGATGATAAGGGCGGCAGAGCCGAGCCAGAGGAGGACTGCAACAATGAAAAGACCGCCGCCGTCGTTGTTCGGGTCCACCCCAAGTGGGGTGAAGAGGTGAAAGAACACTGCGCCAGTCATGACGCAAAAGGCGAGTACGGCGCCGAGGACTTGGAGCTTGCGAAATGTCGTGGTTATACCAAGGACGAGCAAGACCGACGCGACTAACTCTGCGGAGCCTATAACGTACTGGCTGAAAAGTCCTGAGTGGGCGAAGAGGCCCGGAAGACCGAGCGTTCCCGCCCACTCATTGAGCGTTCCGAAAATAACTTGTGTCTTCGGGTGGTCGGTAAACTTGTACCTGAGCGAGTCCAGAAAGACGGCTGCGCCAAACAATGCAATGAGATGCGGGATGAACGTTATGATTTTTTTCATTACTTACACTGTACCATTAGAATTTGTTGTTAAAAGTGCGACGTGAGGAAGCCGCAAAGGGTTGATTAGTCGCCGAATATATAACGGTATTCGGTGTACACAGAACATTTGTATCCTTGGCAGAAATGACTCTCAAGGAAACGAATAAACGCGTCCCAGTCAGAGTCACGAATGCCGTGGTTCAGTGGTCGCATAAAGAAGGCGAGTGGGAACCCTGGATGGAATTGGTCGAGAGTCTCTGATGGGAAAAGTCTCTCATCTCCGTATTTGTTGTATAACCGGTAAATATATTCCGCATCGCGCATGGCCATGAAGGCGCCCTTGGGGTCCGCCCACTTGTCCAAGTAGGCACCAGTGAGGAGGACGGGGCGAGGAGCCATGAGGGCAATCAGCAAGTGCTGGTCCACCGGCAGCGCCTCCTCGCGCGCTTCGTAGCCAAGGTAGGAGGGGTCGAACCAGTGCGGGTACTCGTGCATGACTGAGTCTATGGACTCGCCGGTCTTCAGTTGCGCGGGCGAGGCTCCGCCTCGCCCGCTCTGGTGCGCGATGACTGCATCGACCGACTCGTCGAAGGCGCCGGCCACGAGCGCTGCCTTGCCGTCACGCGAGTGGCCGTAGAGCGCCACCTTGGTCGGGTCAATGCGCGGGTCGACCTCAAGCTCGTGCATCACCTGGGTGTACCCCCACGCCCACGCAGCGATGACCCCCGTCACGGGCTCTCCAGTCAATTTCGAAAGTTCGATGAGTGCTTCCGGCGCCTGGTCCTTGTCGTCGGGAGCTATGGACCCAGTGTAAAAGTTGGCGTACGCAAACCCTCGGGCGACAATGTCCGCAACAGGCGGCTCTTCAATATACTTCCCTAAAATGAATCGCATGAACCGCGATCGAAATGAGGTAGGTGACGACACTTCGCAAAACGCGGGGTAGACGGCGGGCTTCTCTACCTGGTACTGCGGAAAAGCCGTGTGGTTCGCACAAAACGTGGAGCCAATAATGAGCGGCGAAGACGTGGCGCCTTTGGGTGTGACCACAACCACCGGCACACGCAGCCCCGTACTACTACTGTGTTGTAGTGCGGGGGTGAAAATAATTTCTTCCACAACCGCGGTGTCGCCGTACGCATGCTCGTCCAGGACCCGCACTTCCTTCAGCCACCGAATGTTTGCTTTGGGGAATGCCCCGTACACTTCCTCCTCAAACATGTAGCGGATGAACGGCTTCTCAGCCTCCCAGACTGCGGCAGTCGCGACTGGCTCGCCGGTATACAGAGACGTCGCCAGGGAGGGGGAGAGTGCGTGCTCAGGCACCGTACTTCCCACGACCCACAGTGTCTTGGCCGCCCACACTGCGCCAAGAGCCAGCACAATAAACACCACCACCGCCACCCCTGCCGCTATGCGCCGTACGGTCATATGCCTTTATACTCTATACTGAATACACTATACTGAATACTGTCTATGGCTGAAGGTCTACACATTTCCATCGCCCCGCACCACATTACCGACCTCGGCGGTCTGCCTATTACCCCCACCCTCATTACCTCGTGGCTGGTAGTGGCTATTATCGTCGTCAGCGCGTACCTCATTGGCCGCTCGCTCAAGCTCGTGCCCGGCAAGGGTCAGGTCGCCGTCGAGTCGACCGTCGGCGTCGTCTACGACTACGTCAAAGAGACGCTGGGCGACACCACGAACGCGAACCGCTACTTTCCGCTCATCATGAGCATATTTGTATTCATATTCGTTGCAAACATCCTTGGCCTCTTCCCGTTTATGGAAGCCATTGGCCTTCGCCACGGCGACGAATTTACGCCCCTGTTCGCCCCCGTCAATACGGACCTCAACGTCCCGCTGGCGCTTGCCATCATCTCCTTCCTCACCATCGAAATTTCGGGCATTGTCTACCTGGGCGTAGGGAAGTACGCAAGCAAATTTTTTAATTTCAGCTCGCCTATTAACTTTGCCGTTGGCGTGTTAGAAATTATAGGCAACTTGGCGCGACTTGTGTCACTGTCGTTCCGGTTATTCGGGAATATCCTCGCCGGGCACCTGCTGATCATCGTCATTATGTTTTTCGTGCCGTACATCGCCCCGCTGCCGTTCATCGCCTTCGAAGTCTTCGTCGCCCTCATGCAGGCGGCTATTTTCGCTCTCCTCACCCTCTTCTTCATCAAACTCTCTATCGAAGACCCCCACGGCGAGCCTCACGCTGTCCACTGAGGGGGTTTGCGGGGAGGGGTCGTGTGCCGTACCCTGTACTAGACCCTTCAGTATCTATGCAAGAGGCACTCGCTGCAGAACAAGCTGAACAATCTCCGGTACCCCGCAAAGTTGAATCTCGTCGTCGTGTTGTTCTTACTCCGGAACTAGGTGCGCAAAGCACTAAGGAGGCAATGGAGATGCATCGAGGAGACGGTGCGGGCGACAGGGAACTATTGAGGCGATTGAAGTGGCTGAACGGAATTACAGACCCAGTGAAAAGGAAAAACCACGAAAACGTGGTTATTTTTTTTTCCTAACGCGGTTACTACCATGAAGGGCGGAGCGAGTTGCATTGTCTATGATGGTACCAAAGAGGACCCAGAGGATAAAAAATTTCGCGTGAGGGAATTACCCGCCGACTATACCTGGTTCAAAAACAACGGGATGTTTCGCATTGCCATCTACAGTAGCAAAAAGTCCAAAGGGTAGGGTATACTAGGAGCATACTTATTAAATAAGGTATTTTTGTTTTGATTATGGAATTAGAAGTTGCGAAGACGTTAGGAATGGCCATTGTTGTGGGGTTGGGGGTTATAGGCCCGGGCATAGGCCTCGGCATACTGGTCGGCCGGGCCTTGGAGGCTATTGGCCGCAACCCGGAGGCAACGGGCAAAATTACGAGCAACATGTTCATCGGCATTGCCGTGACCGACGCGTTGGCCATCTTTGCCCTCGTCGTCGGCTTTATTATCAAGTTCACTTAATAAGGCACTAGGCGTTAGGCATTAGGCGCTAGCATGGAAGAATTATTTCACGCATTCGGCATAGAGTGGCAACTGTTGGCGGCGCAGGTCGTCAACTTCGGCATTGTCGTTGCGGCGCTCACGTACTTCCTGTACAAGCCGTTGATGAAAGTCCTGACCGAGCGACAAGCGAAAATTGCGCAGGGGGTCAAAGATGCGGAAGCTGTAGCCCAAGAGAAAACAGTAGTCGCGAGTCAAAAGGCGGGGATCATTGCCAAGGCAGAGCAGGATGCAGCAGGCATTGTTGATCGAGCTGCAGTGCAGGCGAAAGAGGAGCGGGCAGGGATTCTCAGAGCTGCACAGGAGCGGGCCGAAGGGGTATTGAGAGATGCCGACCTGCAAAGCGAGGCACTGAAGGAGGCGGCGCTTAAGGAGAGTCGCGAGGAAATAGCCCGCACGGCAATACTTGCAGCTGAGAAAATTCTTGCCACCAAACACTAGCTATGAACCTTGCCACCACCTACGCAACACTTGCTCAAGACGTCGAACCGGCGAAGGTTGTTGCGTACATGCGCTCGCGCGGGCACCTGTCGCTCCTGCCCACGGTCCTTCGTATCCTTGAGCGTGCGCCCGACACGCGCCCGACCGTGACTGTTGCGCATGAGCGAGATGCGAAAGGTCACAACAAAGACGAGCGCGTGATTGTCGATCCGAAGATTGTGGGCGGGACTATTAAGCGCAATGGCTCACAGTATCGTGATGCAAGCTACCGTAACGCGCTCGTCACACTGTATAAGCGCATTATTAACTGATTACTCAATACTCTATACTGAATACTAATGTATGACTGACACCACCATCATTGAACGGCTGAAGAAGGAAATTGCAAAGCTTGACCTTGCACCTGTGTCTGAAGAGGTGGGCGTCGTACGCAAGGTCGGGGACGGCATTGTGGAAATTGAGGGACTGTCCGGCGCGATGATGATGGAAATGTTGACCTTCGACGAGGCGTCTACGACGTCGGTCGCGAAGGCATTGGCGACCAGTGGGGTATTGACCGGGCTAGTGCTGAACCTCGAAGAGGACGTGGTGAAGGCGGTGCTCCTGGGCGATTCGTCGCGCGTGACCGAAGGCATGATCGTCCGCTCGACGGGCACACTGCTGTCCATACCCGTCGGTGACGCGTTCGTCGGAAGAATAGTGAACGCGCTCGGCGAGCCCGTCGACGGCAAGGGGGCTATTAAGTCCACGGGGCGGAACCCTATTGAGCGTGAGGCCTACGGCGTCATGGACCGTGCGCCGGTTAATGTCCCGCTTCACACGGGTATCAAGGCTATTGATACGTTAATTCCTATTGGCCGTGGCCAGCGCGAGCTCATCATCGGTGACCGCGCGACGGGCAAGACCACGGTGGCTATAGACACTATTTTGAACCAACTGTCTGAGCCTGCGGAAAGTCGACCTATCTGCATTTACGTAGCTATTGGGCAGAAGGAGTCGAAGACCGCGCAAATTTCACAGCTCCTCGCTGACCGCGGTGCGATGGACTACACACTCATCGTCGACGCGTCGGCGTCCGCGCCCGCGGCGTACCAGTTCCTTGCCCCGTACGCGGGCGCGGCATTGGGCGAGTACTTTATGGACAAGGGTCGCGACGTCCTTATCATCTACGATGACCTGTCCAAGCAGGCGGTGGCGTACCGCGAACTCTCGCTCCTCCTGCGCCGCCCGCCGGGGCGCGAAGCGTACCCGGGCGATATCTTCTACCTTCACTCACGTCTCTTGGAGCGTGCTGCCAAGCTATCGAAGGAGAAGGGCGGCGGCTCTATGACCGCACTGCCTATCATTGAGACGCAGGAAGGTGACGTGTCTGCGTACATTCCGACCAACGTTATTTCCATCACCGACGGGCAAATGTTCCTCGAGACCGACCTCTTCAACAAAGGGACGCGACCAGCCATCAACGTGGGCATTTCGGTGTCGCGTGTCGGCTCGGCCGCGCAGACCAAGGCAATGAAAAAGGTCGCCGGCCGCATCAAGCTCGACCTCGCGCAGTTTCGCGAGCTCGAGGCCTTCATGCAGTTTGCCTCCGACCTCGACGAGAAGACGAAGAAGCAAATCGATGGTGGGCGCCGCCTCTCGGCGGTCCTGAACCAGGCGAAAAATGCGCCTATTCCGTTCGAGCGCCAAGTCGCTGTCATTTTCGCCGCGACCAATGGCTACCTCGATGCGTTTGCGCCTGAGCAGATGGGGGACATAGAGGTCAAACTCCTCAGCTACCTCGACCGTGAGGCCAAAGGCGTCTTGGACGCCATCCGCTCCGAACGCGCTATCAGCGACGAAACAGAAACTAAACTCCGCGCCGCGTGCGAAGCCTTCGCAAAAAACCAATGAGCCACCAATATACAAATGCATGCGAATGATACTAATACAGAAAATTTATTCGTATAATTCGTTGCCATTCGTAAAATATTTGTAGTATGTCGCTTAAAGATATAAAAGTAAAAATAAAGTCGGTGGATAGGACCCGAAAGGTGACGAAGGCTATGGAGGCTGTGTCCGCGGTGAAAATGAGGAAGAGCCAGGTGCGCGCCATCTCAGGCAGGCCCTACGCGGCTGCCTCACTGTCCATCCTTGAGCGCCTGGCGCCGTCGTTGTCCGCCGTCCAACACCCACTGACGGAGAAGCGGGAGGAAAGGCGCGCGGCGTTCATTGTCGTGACGTCAGACAAAGGCCTCTGCGGCGTCCTCAATGCAGCGGTGTTGAAGGAGGCCACGCAGCGCATTCAGGAGCTTGGTTTCGGGAAGGACGCGGTCGACATTTTCGCCTTTGGACACAAGGCAGCCGAGTACTTTAAACGGCGTGGGTACCGTGTGGTGGGTGAGTATCAAAATATTTCAGACGACATTTCCCTCCAGAGTTACGACCAGGTGACCGACGCCATAGTGTCTTCCTACCAAGACGAGTGCTACGACCGAGTCGATATTATCTACACGCACTTCAGGTCGACCTTCGAGCAAACGGCACTGTACCGGCGCCTGCTCCCACTCTCCGCCGGCGCCTTCCACGACATAGTGAAAGGCATTACCCCTGAGAAGGGCCTGTACGCGAATGGTAATGGCGCGGCACCGAGCTTCTACACCGTCGAGCCTGCGCCAGACGAGGTACTGAACTCGCTGTTGCCGCGGCTCGTGTCTGTGATGCTGTACCACGCGCTCCTCGAGTCCAAGGCGTCCGAGCACTCGGCGCGCATGGTCGCAATGAAAAATGCTTCAGACAAGAGCCGCGACTTGTCGAAGCTCCTGACGCGCAAGTTTAACAAGGCGCGCCAGGCCGCCATTACCCGCGAAGTGTCTGAAATAGTCGGCGGCATTGAAGCCATGGCCGGCGCGTAGTACCATTTATCAATATGAACGGAACTATTACACAAATTATTGGACCAGTGATTGATGCGCGGTTTGACGAGGGCGTTCCCGCTATTAAAAATGCGCTGGTATGGAAAGATAGCAATAGGAAAGTCGTGTTTGAGGTGGCGCAGCACCTGGGGGTGAACCGCGTGCGGGCCATTGCGCTCCACGACACTGCTGGCTTGACCCGCGGCATGGCGGTCTCTGACACCGGCAGCCCTGTGTCGGTACCAGTCGGCGAGAAATCATTGGGCCGACTTTTTAATGTGGTGGGTGACACCATTGATGGCAAGGGAGATATTCCGAAAGATGTACCGCGCTCGTCGATACATCGCGAGGCGCCCACGTTCGTCGACCAAAAGACGAAGGCCGAAGTGTTCGAGACGGGCCTGAAGCCTATTGACCTTCTGTGTCCTTTCATCAAGGGCGGTAAGGTGGGACTGTTCGGTGGCGCGGGGGTGGGGAAGACCGTGTTGATGCAGGAGCTTATACACAACGTCGCGCAAGAGCACGGCGGCTACTCCGTCTTCGCGGGGGTCGGCGAGCGCGTGCGCGAGGGTAACGACCTCTACCACGAAATGAAGGACTCGGGCGTCATCGACAAGCTCGCCATGGCCTTCGGTCAAATGAACGAGGTGCCGGGCGCACGCGCGCGCATCGCCTTGACTGGCCTCACGATGGCCGAATACTTCCGCGACGACACGGGCAAGGACGTCCTCTTTTTCATGGACAATGTGTTTCGCTTCGTCCAGGCGGGGTCCGAGGTCTCGTCGCTCCTCGGTCGCGTACCGTCGGCCGTGGGCTATCAGCCAACCTTGGCAGAGGAGATGGGGCAGCTGCAAGAGCGCATTACCTCGACCACCAAGGGCTCCATTACCTCGGTCCAAGCTATTTACGTGCCTGCAGACGACCTGACCGACCCGGCGCCGGCTACGACCTTTTCGCACCTCGACTCCACCATCGTCCTGTCTCGCCAACTTGCCTCACTCGGCATTTACCCTGCCATAGACCCGCTCGAGTCTGGCTCGTCGGCCCTAGACCCTGACATCGTCGGCCGCGAACACTACGACACCGCGAAGGCCGTGAAGCAGATACTGCAGCGATATAAAGACCTGCAGGACATCATCGCTATTTTGGGTATTGAAGAGTTGTCTGAGGAAGATAAGAAAACCGTGTACCGTGCGCGTAAGATCCAAAAGTTCCTCTCCCAACCAACGCACGTTGCCGAAGTGTTTACCAGCATCAAAGGCGAGTACGTCAGTCTCGAGGACACCGTCAGGAGCTTCAGGGAGATAGTGGAGGGGCGTCACGACGACAAAGACGAACAGGCGTTTTATATGAAAGGTTCGATAGAGTCAGTGAAGTGAGCCACCAATATACAAATGCATGCGAATACTACGAATAAAATCATTTGTATCATTAGTAAAAATTCGTAAAATATTTGTATTATGAGGGTGACGGTGGCCAAGGTGCACGACAACCTATTTGACGGCGATGCGACGTCCTTGACCGCCCCGACTACGAGCGGCCAGGTGACTATACTTCCGCACCACGAGCCCTTTGTCGGAACGCTTAAAGAGGGTACTGTCACTGTCCGCACCGGGGCAGGGAATCATGAGTTTGTCGTCACGAGCGGCATAGTAGAGGTCAGTAACGACCACGCGACGGTGCTTTTGTAATGCTATAGTGGGGAAATGGGGAAGAAGTCACTCAAGTTTCATAACAACGAGCCACTACGCTGGCAGGCGGCCCGCATGGACGGTAACGCCAAGAACCGCGGCATCAGGAATGTCCGGAAGCAGCCAAAGAACAATAATGGCCGCGGTAAATAGAAAAGCCCCTCCATGGAGGGGCTTTTTACACAGCGCTCCCTAGCTCAGGTGGCCAGAGACCAGCTTGGTCATCTCGAACATAGTTACCTCAGCCTTACCGCCGAAGATAGGCTTCAGCTTGTCGTCAGCCATGATGTTGCGCTTGTTCTTTGGGTTTTGGAGGTTATTCTTCTTAATGTACTCCCAAATCTTCTTGACCACCTCGCCGCGAGGGTAGGGCCCAGGGCCTATAACCGCCTGGAGATCTGATGAAAGATTCATAGGCTTCAAAAGGGCAGGATTTGCTTTTCGTACCATAGATATATTGTCTACTGTTTATTATTGTTGTCTTATTAATGAACTTCTACAGTATACCCCTACACCCTCGACCGTGCTACCGGTGTCGGTAGTGGATGGGGATACCTACGCGCCTCTATACAACGAGCTTATTCTGTAGTCTCGTAGGCGACGCGGCCGTGTACCTCAGAGCTCGACGGCGCCTCCTCACCCGAGTGGCGGTCTTCCCAGTGGCGTTGAATGCCTGAGTCATTGAGCTGGTTCCTGCAAATATCGTTCACTGCCTCTCCCTGACTCTCCGCGTCGGCAGTAAATTTGTCTCCGCACGTACACCAATACGTAAATGTCGCCATAGTGTTAAATTATTATTAACCAGTTTTAGTATACCAAGGCACGACTAGGGGAGGGAGGATATGACGGAGCCGGCGGCGACGCCTAAGCCTATGGCGACACCACCCACCGCGGCCATCCGGAGGCCGCTTTTGACCCGTGAGACCTTGGATACTGCGCCACCCAAGGCCCCAACGATAAAGAGGAAGAGAATAGATACCGCAATAGAAACGGTCGTTGCCGTGGTGCCGGCGAAGAGGATGTAGGGGATGAGTGGGACAAATCCTGAGACGAAGTAGGAGGCAAACATAATGACGGCGGCCCCGACACTGCGCCCCGTCTGTGTGTCGGCGTGGTGCGTGTACTCGTCGGCGGACGACTCGGACAGGAACGAGCCGGCGGCCATGGAAAACGCTTCAACGAAAATGAGCACCACACCGGTTAAAAGAATAGTCTTTACCCCCACCCCAGCAACCGCAATGCCCGAGAGGAGTCCCACCGTCGAGACGACGCCGTCGCCTGCTCCGAAAATGAAGTTGCGAAAATAGAGGACTGGTGAACGTGCGTGAGTCATGGTTGTTACCCGAGGTGGGCGTGGTCGTTAAAGACAAAGAGGCGCCAACTGTTTTCAGTCAGAGTGATGTTATTGCCTGAATCGGCATCGTAGGTAAGTGCGGACAGGCCGGCATTTTCAGTCTTCGAGTGTTGCATGAAGGAGCGGAGCGCGTCGCCGGTAAGGTGGGTTCCAAGCAGGACGCGTGCGAAGAGCGCTCGCATAAAATAGCCGTGGCTAACGACGAGTATTGAGGAGGCGTTCTGCCTTTCAAGGAAGGTGAGAGCGTGGTCTGCACGGGCTACGAGATCGTCAAAATTTTCACCATCTTCCACTCGTGTCCCGGAGGTATACAGCGTCTCTTCCCACTCGCGACACAGTTGCAGTGCCTCAGGGTCTGTGTAGGGCCTGCCCGCGACCTTTGAGGGCTTGACTCGCTCTATGAAGAGATCAGAGAATTCAGGGATTTTCCCTGTCGCCTTTTGTATTGCCTCGGCGGTTGAGCGTGCCCGGGCGTACGGACTCGACACGAGGAGGTCGAACGCCACATTCTTGGCGCGCTCGGCAACTAATCGTGCCTGCGCTACGCCTGCCTCGGTGAGCGGCGCGTGCGGATCCTGAAACACTGGCGACACGTTAGCCTCGCTTTGACCGTGACGCACAAAGTACACGATTTTATTGTTCATGAAATTTCTTTTTGAAGTTCGCGCTCTATTTCACCATGATCAACGCTCTGTAACATGCGTTGGAGGTCGGGGTCTTCCGAGACATCTATTCCATTTTTCTTCAACAGCAATGTTTGGAGGTAGAGGAGCTTAGTAATTTCATTTTCTGCATAACTGTTTATGTAATACTCCGCTTCCTCGCGGAGGTCATTAACCTTCGCGGCCCGACTTTGTGAAATAAGGACGATGATGGCCAGGATTATGGCTTGGAGCGACACAATGGTCGTTAAGAGGCCAAAAGGGTAGGGGTCGAAGGGCTCGACGCCGGGGAGCGAGCTGGTATTCCAGAGCACCCAGATAATAAAAAAGAGGATGTTGAGGAGGAGAAAGGGGATGCTTCCCAGTTTGGTGGTCAGGAAGTCAGCGACCTTTTCAGACGACGTGCGCGTGCGGTCCATCCGTGCGCGAAAACTCTGCACGGTCTTCTTGTTTTCCTCAAGGTCCACCATTACCACGTAATGGTAGCAGACTATTTCCCCTCAAAGGCAGCTTGGAGTGTCGCTATATCAAACTTTTTCATGGGGAGAAAGGCTTGCGTCACGCGGGCTACCTGCTCGGGCGTACCGTTCGCCATCATCTCGCCCATAGCGACCGGCGTAATTTGCCACGACACACCAAATTTGTCTTTGAGCCAGCCGCACTGCTCATTCTCGGGGTGGGCGGACAGAGCACTCCAGTAGTAGTCTATTTCCTCCTGGGTCTCGCACTGCACCATGAGTGACACGCCCTCATTGAACGCGAACTGGTGCATACTCGAGCTACCGTCTGTTGCCGCAAACCACTGCTTCTCAAGCATGAAATCGGTGAACATGACACCGCCGCTGTCGTTTGGCATTAATGCGCCACGCGTACTGTTTTTAAATACTGAAAGGTAGAAATCGGTTGCTTCTTTTGCAGCAATGCCGGTATTAGTTACATAGAGGAGGGAGGGGATGATGACCGGGCGTGGCTCTCCCTCAGGCTTGGTGAGAATTAACTGCCATGACACGCCCCAGCGGTCCTGTACCCACCCGTACCGCTCGCTAAACGGGTATGCCCCAAGCGGCATCAGGATTTTCCCGCCTTCCGCCAAGGCATTCCACACACGGTCAATGCGCGTTGCCGCCTCGGGGTCCTGCGCAGGGTCAAAGTTGACCATGAAGGAGATGGACGGGTTCATGGTGAAATGCGGCCCCGCACTAATTGCCATGAACGAGTAGCCGGCGAGGGTGAAGGACACTATGTCAGCGTCGCCTGAAGGTGTGTCCTTTAACGTTGTGACGTGGTGAATTTTTGAGTTAGGCAGGAGCGACGTGTACAGCTCGGCCGCCTGCCGAGCCTCCGTATCGAACCACAAGTGCGGCACAATTTTTTGCATACACTATTTTAGTACGCACTGATTAGTATCTAATGAAGAGTAGTCCGTCGGTCGTTGCGCGGTGGTCGGCGAGAACTGAGGTCAGTGTGTCGAGGATGCGCTGGCCCAGTGCTTTTTTGTCCGCGCCACTAGCGATGAATGTCCACCATGGGAAGCGAACGTCTACGGCGCCCTCTGCGTCAATGTCTACCGTCGCGGTAGTTGAGACGGGGATAAACCCAAGAATCTTTACTTCGTGCCGCACTTTGGTTGAAATTTTTTCATAGTTAAGCGAGATTTGCTCGACGGCAGCGTCGGACGCGCGTGCTTTTTCCGTCAAAACTTCAAGTGCGCGGGCCAACCCCTCCTCAGTAGTATCGGTCGCGTCGCCGTCGTCGTCTACGTCCACCCCTCCGCCAAGAAGAATCCCGAAGTCAGGGGTAATTGGTTGGTCGTCTCCGTCATAGTCAATCTCGTCTGGTTCAACTCCGGGAGCCCCTTTTTCACCCTCTTCAACTTTCCAATTCATTTCAACGTTTCCTTTTGCCTCACTGGTCGTCTCTGCCTTAATGGTACCTGCCGTTGATGTCTCTGCATTCACCATGACGGTTACACGTCTGGCAACGCTCGAGCGTCCTGTCGCGTCAGTGGCCATAAGTTCAAACACGTAGGTCCCCGCAGATTTCGGAACCACTGAAATTTTCGCTGTTGCCGCATTTTCAAAAGAAACGGTTGGGCCGCTCACTTGCTTCCACAAGTACCTACCGACGGTCCCGTCGTCGGTGCTCTGAGTCGCATCGAGCACAAACGCTTGGCCAACTCGTGCATACCCCGACTCGACCACGAGGTCACCCTGAACGGTAAGTGATGCTTGTTCCCCCGAAGCGGCTTTGGTTTCACCCTCAACACCACCAAGTTTGAGGAAGTAGTCAGTCGCAGCCTCCGCAAAGCCAAAAGGAATGAGTAACAAGACCCCCGCAATAATGAATGTTTTCATATGTACACAGTATACCGAACTTGAGACCCTCTGTATCAATTGTGTAAAGCGTAATCACAACCTTAAATCGGGACTCCTTGGTATTCAGAAAACTCATAAAAGGCAGTTCGAACATCTTTTCCATCACCCACTGACTCTAATTTGGACTGATCGAAGCCGATATGCTCCATAATCTCCAAGAGAAGTTGCATTGAAGCACTCTTATGTAGCACTGCGACCACCACTTGTTCTTTGCTTTTGGTAAGCGACTGCATGGCTTGGATTAAACGGCGTTTGTATTGTCGAGTCGTTTCTCTCGTGCCATTCGGCTGTATAGCGTAAGGTTCCATACCTGCGCTTGTGTGGTTTACTGCATACGCTTGGGTGTGAGACTGTTGCTCAACGTCATGTTGCTGCCTCCGCAAATCCACCGATAGCTCCATTGGAATTCCTATTTCTGCTGCAATAATAATCCCACTCTGCAGTGCACTTGCCTCCGGGGCAGAAACAACCCGTTGCGGTGAATACTGAGCAAGACGTTGCGTTACTTTACGCAGATGATTCATCCCAAATGAAGACAGTAATTCATTTGACTCTGGTCGGTGGCCGTCACGTCTAAAGACTCGAGCATCTCCACTCGGCACGAGCACTATTTTTTCCATGTTGGCAGTTTGCAGAAATTGTGATAAAAATGCAAGATATTGACTTAAGTATACATAGTATTGTAATATAGTATTTTAATTATGACCACGAAAGAGCGCAGATATCAAGGGGGCGGTGGTATACGGGTATGCGAAAAGCTTGATCGCTGCATCCACGCCCGTGCCTGTGTAACTGGGTTAAGCCAAGTATTCATTCCTAATGCGCCGGGTCCGTGGATTAATCCCAACGCTGCATCACGTGATGCAATAATTGCTACCATTGCGCGGTGCCCTTCGGGTGCTCTGAACTACGAAACAACCGACGGGACGCCAGGCGAGCAAGCGCCGACGGTCAATACGGTGCGTATACAGGAAGACGGACCGCTAGAGTTTCGTGGTGATTTAACCGTTCAAACCAACGACGGACCTGAAAAGGGTTTTCGCATGACTTTGTGTCGCTGTGGCCACTCGAAAAAGAAGCCATTTTGCGATCGAAGTCATGCAGACCGCAAATTTAAAGCAACTGGTGAGCCCGGGACTACCCCCTCAGAGGCGTTGGTACAGCGTGACGGGCCATTGTCAATTACGATGGAGAAAAACGGTCCGCTCATAGTTCGCGGCAATGTTGAAGTTATCGCCGGGAGTGGACACACCGTGGACCGAAAAAGTGACGGACTTCGACTGTGCCGTTGTGGACTTTCCGACACGAGGCCATACTGCGACGGCTCTCATGCGCGCGAAGGATTTGTTGATGAGTAATATGGAAGCATCACCGGCAGAGTTATCGCAAGAAAAGCCAAGGGTCGTAGAGGCACTGGTCTCCCAGGTGTCCGCGCAACGCGCAGTCTTAGAGAAGGCGGGTCTCGTGTTTGAAGGAGAGATGGCTGACAGCAACGGTACCACGCACCAAGCTCCTACCGCCGACGAGGTTAGGGGGCGCATTGAGTCGAAACTCGCCTTCTATGAGCGCAAATTTCATCAAGGGTTTACGAAACTTTTAATGGTTCCTATCGCAACGCCACTCCACTACTTTGCTGAGGCATATGACACCATGGTTAAGCAGTATCGAGGAAGCGTGAGTGCCGGAGCGTGGCTGTGGGACGGTCTTGTTGAGGCAGAGAAAAAACTGGAACTCCTGTACTTCCCGTGCGCATTTGCTGATGACCTCACAAGGAGCGGAGGGGTGACGAAAGACAAACTTGCACCGTGGCGGGTGGTGTTGGTAGAGGACATGGCTAACATTCCTTTTCGCGGGGAGGGAAAGAAGTGCGGACGCTCATGGCGCGAGCAGCGAAGACAGCTTGAGGCGGGTTCGACTCCGGAAGAGTACCTCAACACCATCCAATTCCATGCCCACCATGAAGGAGAGTCAGGATTCACCCCCGAGATAGCCATTGTTGACGCCCTGACGCGCTTTGAAAAAGAGGGTGCAGTAACAGACGACCGATCGGTCACGGTGTGTCTCGGCACCTACTTACCGTTTTCAGATCAGCCGTTTGTGCCGTACAGCCACTGGGACAGTGAAAAGGAACGGGCAGTGATAGGGGCCAATGAGGCACGTAACCGGCACCACCACTTTGGCACTCGCACCGCAGTCGCGATTGAGTAGCTTTTTTATGTTGATTTGACTTTTGGGGATAGAAGAGGTATGGATGGGGTATGGAACGAGCGTGTCTGTCGCTAGCCTGCCTACTCAGCGCTTCATGTGTGACGGTGCCGCAAGGGGACGTGGCGCCTTCGTCGTGCGCCGAGGCGCGCGCAACAACACGCACCAAGCAGGACACTTTTGTCGAACAGTGTCTACGCCTCATAAGGGTAGAGCAGGGTGTTGGCGGCATGAGAGGCACCCGCTACTACGACCCTATAGATACACTAAGCGGCGAGTGTTTGAAGTTGGGCGAAGTGTTAGAGGCTGCTATTGCTGATATGGAAGCGCGCTGCCCACGTCCACTGAAGGGAGAGTAACTTCTTTTAACATTTCACCGCAGCATAAACGTGAACCGAACACGATCTTCATCGAGGATGTGTTCGGTTTTGCGTACCGCTGCTTTGAGCGGGAGGAGGTAGGTGCCTGACTTCTTGTCGGGGAAGATAGACGTGGCCCACGTGGTCGTGCCAATAGTCACCGAGACGGGGAGCGAGCCCCAGCCCTTCGCGTACTTCCCAAATGTCTCTTTTATTTCTCTCCCCGTTTGTTGCGGCACTATTAAGAAGCGCCACGCCGCCATGCCGGGGTACACCACTACCTTCGACGACATGGTGTAGGTACCTTTTTTCATAGAACGAGGCGGTTACCGCGTTGATGCAATATCGGCGTGGTTGAAGAGCACACCGAATTGTTTGCACCATGTCACCACGTAGCGGTAGTCTGCGACATCAACGCCAGAGGGGATTTCGTAGTTCACGTTACCCTCAGTCGCCTTCAGAACCCCAAGGTTTACGAAGTCAGTTGCCTCCAGGTCTTTCGACAAATACACGTAGAGGTCAGGGCCATTGATGGTTTTGAAATTTTCGTAACGGACATAGTGTTTCCCATCAGCTGAAACAATACGTGCGGTGCCAGACGCGGGGTGACCAGTCGTCCCCACCACCACAGCAACCACTTCTTGTTCGGGCTGCGCGTCTTCTTCAATTTCTGTAGGCACTGCCACGTCACTCTGTTCCTCCGTCTGTTGGTTTGACTCAGGTAGAGCTTCATTAACAGCGATGGTTCGAAACGAGGGGGAGAGGGTGTAGTAGCCAAACCACAGTACTCCAATACCCGCCACGACACCAAGAGCTAGCACGATGTTGTTAGTCATACTTCTTGTGATTTCTTTTAATTTGTTTAGCGAGCACCCACTTCTGAGTTTTGCTCATTTTCTTGTCAGTGCGGTGGACACAGCCGACCCAGCAGCAGGGGCGGCGAATGCCCTCACTGAGCTCGGAGACGACTCGCCGCACATGGTCTTTGCGTGTTTCCGGCGTTTTGACGGAAATAGTCCAGCATATCCACTCGTTCCGAGCCAGCGGAGTAATATCCTCCCACGCCGCGCGTGCCTTGGCCGAGGCCACGAGCGCCTTCTTCAAATCCGCCGGCAGCGTGTGCGCCACCCCCTCGGACAGTCTTGTGGCCATCTCCTCATGGTATCAAAGTTCTCAGAAATTTTTGATGTGTTGCTCTGCGCGTGCACATCTTTGTCTTTGACCATGGTGCGCCCCAGGAGTATGGTGCGAGTATGAGACACCTACACCACCACGCCGACTTTTTAAAGAAATTTTGGGTCACCGCGGTCCTGACGGTACCCATTGTGGCTTACTCAGACTTGCCACACCTCTTCTTTGGGTGGACTGCCCCCACGTTTCCGGGTTCAGACTATCTCTCGCTCGTACTGGGCACCGTCATCTTTTTCTACGGAGGGTGGGTGTTTATCACCGGCGCCGTGAGAGAGCTCGGCGCGCGATTGCCGGGAATGATGACGCTCGTTGCGCTCGCTCTCACTGCTGCCTACAGCTTCAGCGTCTTTGCGACGGTGACGGGGAGCGGGATGAACCTCTTTTGGGAGCTTGCCACGCTACTCGCGGTGATGCTTATCGGGCACTGGGTAGAAATGAAGGCCGTGTCGGACGCTTCAGGGGCGCTCAAAGAGTTGGCGAAACTGTTGCCCGACATGGCTGAGGTGGTGCGTGGCACCGAGACCGTCTCTATCCCTCTTGCAGAGTTGCAAGAAAACGACGTCGTCATGGTGAAGCCTGGTGGCAAAATCCCTGCCGATGGCACCGTCGTCGAAGGGCAGTCCGACGTCAATGAGTCGGTCGTCACTGGCGAGTCGCAGCCTGTTTTGAAAGGGGTGGGTGCGGCAGTCATTGCAGGGTCTCTCAATGGCGACGGCTCTCTTGCTGTGCGCGTCACGCAGATCGGCGAGAAAACCTTTTTGGCGGGCGTCATGCGGCTCGTTGCGGACGCAGAAGCATCAAAGTCGCGGCTGCAGCTCCTGTCCGACCGTGCCGCCGCGTCTCTGACATACATCGCTCTTGGTGCAGGTGCGGTAACCATGGTTGTCTGGCTCTCGCTTGGCAGCGGCGTACTGTTTGCCGTAGAGCGGCTGGTGGCCGTTTTGGTTATTGCGTGTCCGCACGCCCTTGGTCTCGCTATTCCTCTTGTTGCAGCTATTTCAACGAAAATGGCAGCGCAGAACGGGTTTCTGATTCGTCGCCGGCTTGCCCTTGAAGCAGCAAAAGACGTGCAGGTTGTTTTGTTCGACAAGACCGGCACGCTGACGAAGGGCGCATTTGCCGTGACGTCTGCATCTGACGACAGCGTGCGTCTTGCCGCTGCTGTTGAGGTGCACTCAGAGCACCCATTGGGCAGGGCGATAGTCGATGAGGCCGCGCGGCGACAGCTCTCTGTCCCGAAGGCCGAACACTTTACGCGTCTGCCTGGTGTGGGCGCAGAAGCTGTAGTGGACGGAGAGCGGGTGTTTGTTGGGCACCGTGGCGGCAACGACATCGTGGTTGAGGTAGACGGGACTACGCGCGGCACCATTGCCGTTGCTGATGCGGTGAGGCCAGAGGCGCATGAGGCCGTGAGTGCGCTGCGAGGCATGGGGGTCGAAGTGGCGATGATTACCGGAGACTCGCACGAGGTCGCTGCGCGTGTTGCGTCTGAACTGCAGATAGACCAATACTTTGCCCGCGTTCGCCCCGAGGAAAAGGCGGAAAAAGTGCGGCTGCTGCAGTTGCAGGGGAAGAAGGTGGCTATGGTGGGCGACGGGGTCAATGACGCGCCAGCGCTCAGTCAGGCTGACGTGGGGGTGGCTATTGGTGCGGGGACCACCGTTGCCATTGAGTCCGCAGGCATCATCTTGGTGAAGAATGACCCGCGCGACGTAGTGAAAATTATTACACTTTCACGCCTCACCTACGCAAAGATGATTCAAAATCTTTTTTGGGCTACGGGGTATAATGTAGTGGCACTTCCCATTGCGGCAGGTGCACTCGTGGCGTATGGAATTATGTTGCAGCCGGCCGTTGCTGCAGTCTTAATGTCGGCATCGACGGTCGTTGTTGCGCTCAACGCAGCACTGCTGCGTAAACAGTTACTATAACTAACACTATCTATGGACAAAAACACTGTAGTACTTGCTCTCCTGACACTCATTATTGGCTTCGGCGGTGGGTACCTGCTTGCCGGCCGTGAGCCGTACGTCGGCACTCACATGATGCCGAACGGCATGATGATGGACGACGCTGGTATGCGCATGGGAAGCACGATGGACAACATGGTGGCTGGCCTTCAAGGTAAGAAGGGAGACGAGTTCGACAAAGCGTTTCTGAAAGAAATGATTGTGCACCACCAGGGTGCCGTAGAGATGGCCGAGGCGGCTCTGTCTAATGCAAAGCATCAGGAAATTAAAGACATGGCACTTGCCATTATCACTGCGCAGACAGGAGAGATAGGTCAAATGCAGGAGTGGCTGCAGCGTTGGTACGGCATCGAGTAGACAGTTTCGAAGTCGTCTTACTTTTTCACACCTGACTCACTCTGAATAAGCCCGGGGTTTTTGGCGGCGGCAAGGAGGACCTTTTTGAGCACCGGAAGATTCACGTCCTCGAGCTTTTTGATGCGGATACAGCTTTTGCCCACGCAGTACGTGCCTTCGCAGAGGCCAACAGCGCCTTCTTCAAATCCGCCGGCAGCGTGTGCGCCACACCCTCGGACAGTCTTGTGGCCATCTTTCTATTTTAACAAACACTTATGAAGGTTAACTAAACGGGGTGTATACTGTTTTTTAGTATCGCGCAATAAGTAATCATGAAGATACTTAAAGCAATTCTTGCTTTCCTAGCTTTCTCATTGCGTTTTTCGGGCATTCTTCTGGCTGAGGCCTTATTAGTATTTGCGATTAATGGTGATCTTTTACTCATCTTATTTCCAGCAACCTGGGCATTTTACGGTGGAGTAGTAAATTTTATTTCTATTTTTTTGTTTATTTCTATAACGGCTCTCTCATATATAGTCGGCGGTTTATTACTCACGAGCGTTTACACCCTACTGTCTGTCGTCATTCCTAGAAAGGTCGCTTTTATAATTACGGCGCTTCTTCCTATTGTTGTTGGTGCAGTTTTATACTTCCAATACAATGTATAGGCGCACATAACTAAGAATCTCAAGAACCTAAGAGCCCGGGGTTTTTGGCGGCGGCAAGGAGGACCTTTTTCAATACCGGAAGATTTACATCCTCGAGCTTTTTGATGCGGATACAGCTTTTGCCTACGCTCACGTTGCCTAGCTCCTTCTTAAATTTCTCCGCCACGTACTGGCGTCCGTCGACGGCACACACGTATAGACTCACGTAATTCTTCTGATTCGCGAGTGCTACGACCGGCCACGCAATAGCCTCGTGCTTGTAGTTGCGGTAGGGGAATGAGCCGTACCCGAGCATGTTGAAGGCGAAGTGCGGTTTCAGCTTCGGCACCGTCTTCTTAATAAAGTTGTGGAGGGCAAGCACCAGTTCTTTCCGCGCTGGAGGCACCGCCGCAAGATACTCTGTAACCGTCTTCGCCTTCGTCGGCTTAAACATGTTCATACACCCACTATACCAAACACACTTTTTAAAACACGCCGAACCAGTTGAGGCCGACGACGATGACGCCCACGTCGGCCATGATGTGCACGAACCAGCTGTTGTATATCGTGCCTGACTTCGCATTGAGCCAGTTAAAAATGAGGCCCCCGACGAAGAGTCCGACGAGGGCAATACCCATGACCCACCAGACAAACCACGCGCCGAATATTGCCACGTGGTAGACGCTAAACAGTGCGGCGGAAAACCAGCCCGCCCACGGAGCGTGCGGCTTGAGTGCGAGGAAGGAGAAGCCGCGGAAAAAGAGCTCCTCTAGAAAAGAGTTGACGACTATGACGTGCAGGGCCACCCACAGGTAGGTGTCGAGGGTTATGCCAATAGCGCCGAGTTGCGCTATGACCCCGTCCGTATCAATAAACTGTTTAAAAAGAAAGTTCCCTAGGAGTATCGCAAGGAAGACCCCGAGGCCTAAGACGAGACTTTTCTTCTCCAAACGCGTGAAGGTGAAAAATGTCCACGGTTGTTTGAGGTGGCGCAGTACCACGAGCGGCACTACCGCGAAGAGGAGTGCATTAGCAGCGATTCTAACTACAAGGTGTACGTTGAGTACCTGTAGCAGTATGAAGAGTAGTACACACACCGCCAGTGCGGTGAATACGATGACGTTCCGCGCATTGCTCATGAGCAGTAGTATACAGGTATACTGTAAAAATAAATTCAGCGTATGCAGAATCTCAATAAATTTCTACGTGTCACCGGCGCTTTGGCGGGTCTCCTTGTTATTGTTGGAGTTGGACTGTACGTGGCAAAAACACCACACAACGACCGTGTGTGGGCCGAACATTTTGAAAAAACGAACACCGCAGTACTGAATGACGACGGTACGGTCACCCTGTTCAATGTGCGCAACTGGACGTACGACGAGGGTCGCGTGGTAGGTCGCGAGTGGATCGACCAGGTGACCGTGGACCCCACCCAGATAGTGCAGGTCTGGTTTTCACTCGAGCCGTTTCCTGACTGGAGTCGGGTAGGGCACACGTACCTCACGTTTGAGTTTGCGGACGGAGCCTCCCTCTCCTTTTCAGTTGAGGCACGGATGGAGCAGGGCGAGTCGTACAGCGCGCTCAGAGGACTCTTTCGTGAGTACGAGTTAGCCTACACCTGGGGGACCGAGAGCGACTTCTTAATGAGGAGGCTCGCACTCCTCGACCACGAGGTGTACCGCTACCCGCTCAGTATTAAACCCGAAACCGCAACGACTATTTTCACCGCCCTGGTTACTGCGACGAATGACCTCACCGTGCACCCACGCTTTTACAACACCCTCACTGCCAACTGCACCAACATACTGGCGCAAATTGTGAACGAACACTACGACAACAGGTTGCCGTACGACCTGTCGTGGAATTTGCCGGGGAGCTCAGACACGTACTTGATGGCGCAAGGATACATTAAAAGCACCGGAACGCTGGAGGAGTCGCGGCAAGAGCACGCGCTCGCGAAGCACAAAGAGGCGCTACGCAACCTCCACGTGACGTATGAGTGGAGAGAATTCTCGCAGGTATTGAGAGAGCACCTATCCCAATAGGAGTTAATTGCTACCATAAGTGTATTCATGCAGAAGATTTATATAGAAAATCGTAGTGGCCAAAAGATTGCTGTTGTTATAGAGCAGCCTAAGGAACAGAAGGGTCTTGCTTTTGTGATGCATGGCCTCGGTGGATTTAAGGAGCAAGACCACATTCGTGCGTGTGTAGATACATTTATCGATAGTGGATATACCACTATTAGTTTTGATACAACTAACACCTACGGTGAAAGTGCCGGAAACTATGAGGACGCAACAGTGACCAATTATTTCGAAGATTTGGAAGATGTTACACTTTGGGCATCAAAGCAGCCATGGTACCAAGAGCCGTTCATTTTATCTGGACATAGTTTGGGTGGCATGTGCTCTTTATTGTATACAGAAAAGTACCCAGAAAAGGTCAGGGGTCTTGCACCTTTTTCCTCAGTTATTTCCGGCACGTTGAGTATTGAAGGATACAAGGAGCTTAGACCGCAAGAGTTAAAAGAATGGGAAACCTCAGGTTGGAGAGTGCAAAAAAGTGTTTCTAAACCAGGTCTAATCAAAAGACTAAAGTGGTCGCACATGCTTGACAGGCTTAAGTACGATGTCATACCCGAAGCGCGGAATATCTTTGTACCCGTACTACTTATCGTCGGGACTGAGGATGACATAACACTCCCCAAGCATCAGCAAATGCTGTATGACGAGCTGCCAGAGGGAAGTAAAGAAATTCACCTTATACAAGGAGCCCCACATACTTTTCGTGACAAAGAACACATTTCAGAAATGAAAAACTTACTCTCATCTTGGCTCAAAAAGTACTTTTAACTAGCTCCGCAGGTACGGGGTAGAGCTGCTACACTTGGACTATGATTCCTGACCCAAAATTGCATCACGCCGCATTCAGAATTGCTCCTAATAGTCTGGAGCGCCTTTATGACATGCTGGCGTTATTTGGTGTTAAGGAACTCTATAGGCAGCCAGGGGCCCGGTGGGCTATGGTTGGTCAGGATTGGTTGGACTTCAATATTCAACTCATCGAAACAGATTCAGCTGCTCTGCAAGGCGACGCCAGGCTCAGCTCTCAAATTTCTTTTATTTCTGAAGATCCGGAAACTCATATCGCACAAGTTGAGGCGTGGGCGAAATCCAAAAACATCATTTTTGTAAAAGGCTCGTGGAGCGAAAGGGAGCACTGGTTTGATCTCCAGGATTTTTTCAATGACTCAGTTATTGAAGTCATGCACGTTTCGATTCTTAATGATTAGCTCCGCAACTAGGACTAGGAGAGTCTACTGCCGATGTCGACATTAGTGTTTTTAGGAGATATAAGTACCCACCCCTCACCTGTATTATTTTTGAAACCGAGCGTCAATACTTCTGAAACAAACGAGCCAATTTGTTTAGTGGGAAAGTTGACCACACAACACACAAGTGAGTTTAGTAACTCCTCTTTGGTGTGAGCACCGACCGCCTGAACACTAGACTGTTTAATACCAACCTCTAACCCAAAATCTATTTTCAGTTTATAGGTTGGCTTTCTTGCTTCAGGAAAGTCAGCAATCTCTATAATCTTCCCAACCCGAATATCTACTCTTTCAAAATCCTCGTACGTTATTTGATTCATATTGTTTTCTATTGATCCAAGCCTTCCTGGATAAGCGCAACCTCACCTTGGTCGTTTTTTACTAATACAAATACTGTTTTGACAATTTCAGACTGATTCATGATGAAAGTGTAACAGCTTTCCGTATCGCGACATCAAACAATAGTTTCTGTTTTCAGACGATCAGCAATGTATATTTTTAAGTCCAAATTAATATCAGGCATCCATGTAAAACCAACCTTTCCGTTTTCTTCGATCAATGAGTATCGTAAGGGTTTATCAGTGCACCATACATCCCACGATTCGGTTTCTTTAGAGTACTTTGCTTTCCATCTATGGTCGAGTCCGCAATTTTCTATGTAGTCAAAAATGGTGATTGTGCCTCCAGCATCTCCTCCAACTTTTTTTGAAGATATTGAGAAATTTCTAATTGCACAAGCCTGATGCTTTCCAACAAGCACCTCATTCCCTGGGGATATCATCTTTGGCCGTTCATTCATACTGATGAGCAATATACGCCGATTTAGAAAAATAGCAATTTTGTTGCTGAACTTGGCGGGTTGGTAAAATTTGGTATACTCATGTGTGTATGCCAGATAGGAGAACGTATGCAGACCGGCGAGAATATTTAAAACGAGCGGTAATAGAACGTCGGCGAAAAATCAGAAGAATGGCAGTTCAGTATGGTGGTGGAAAATGCCAAATTTGTGGGTATGCAAAATCAATACGCGCGCTTACGTTTCATCACCGGAATCCTTCGGAAAAAGATTTTGGATTGTCAGATAGAGGCTTAACCCGGTCATGGGAAAAGACAAAGAACGAAATAAAAAAGTGCGTCTTGTTGTGTGCAAACTGTCACGCAGAAGTGCATGATGGTTTGGTACAACTTCCCAAAAAATCAAATACCAAGCTCCGCGGGTAGGACTCGAACCTACAACCAACTCGTTACACTGATTCCCAGAGTTTCCTAAGGGCGTGGACTATATCATCGTCGGGTCTCGACGTTTCGGTATCTAGTCTCTACGGCGCCCCCGTAATCGCATACGCGATGTTACGTGGTTCCCTCGGTGTTGCCATGACTGTTGGGCGTCTGCCCTGAGTCAGTCGAAGGGTTCACCGATATCCCGAAATTTTCAATCCGCTTTCCAACGGAAAGCTGCCTACCGACAGCGAGCTGCTCTACCATTGAGCTACCGCGGAGCTTGATATTCGATTGTAAAGAACTAATGGCCATTCTAGCCAAATTTTCACCGTTTGCCAACCGACTTTGGTTCACAAGGAATTTCAACGACGACGCGGCAGAAGCCAGACACCTCATTTATTATCTTTGTGCCAATGTCGCCTTTCAAAGCTGCTGCAAATGCCTGAGGTGAGTCGGGGCGCAGTACGACGGCGGGAAGGTACACCCGAGCATCACCCATAACAGCCACGGTCTTTGGTGTAATGCCGACAACTTCGAGTCCGGTGTCAGTGCGGCTTAGAAGGTCCTGCGTCTCTCGAACTGAACGGCGCTCTCGTTGCTGCACGCGACGCTTCCTCAGTCTCGATCGCTCCATTAGCTTTAAAAATCTCTCGCGCGATTTCATAGAAAAAGTGGCGAATGCTATACTGGCATAATACCAAACCAATATCGAACCATATGCACAAATTTATTGCACTATATTGTATGCCGATGAATGATCTTGCCGAGTGGGGCAAGAAGCCGAAGGAAGAGCGGGAGGCTGAGGAGAAGCGACTGCAGGGCGAGTGGCACGAGTGGACTCAGAAGCACCACGATGCCATTGTGGAAACCTCCGGGGCAGGGAAGACCAAGCGCGTGACGGGAGCGGGCATGAGCGATACGAAAAATGACATCATGATGTACTCGATAGTGAACGCCGAATCACCAGAGGCGGCAGCGGCCATGTTCGTCGGTCACCCCCACCTGCAAATCCCGAGCGCGTGGATAGACGTGATGCCCGCAAACCAACTGCCCGGCATGGGGTGATGTAACTACGCGAGAGTTTGCAGGTTCTTACAAGGGCGCAAGATGGTACATATCTGACTCATCACCATTCAAACCTTGCCGGTTTGCCACTCTGTCATAAACGGGTTCTTTTCTCCGCAGGACCTGTGTGTAGTAACGATTTGCCATTGATTTTCGAAGGCCGATTTCACTCAAGCCGCTTTCGTATCCAACGCGACGTGCGGCAATAAAAAGCATTTCTTCAGGACTAATCGAAAACTTCATTCGCGCGCGCCGTGCTTTATTTCTGATTTCTTTGTGGAACCAATAGTTGTGTGTATCGCCACCTTGGAGTTGGTCAACTAACAGTCGCTCATTTGCAAAATCGGGAATAAAGCTTGCAACGCTAATGGGGGACCACCTTGTTCCAATTTTATGTGAAAGAATAAACGCAAAAGGCGCATCGACATAGACCTTCTCTTGACTCAAAGGATCATCAACATACAGAATACCTCGGTAGTTGTAGTCATGGCAGTACGCACTGTTAAGTGCTGCTACTGAGGGAGTGAAGGTATAGAGGTGAGAGGGAAACGACTCAGGACTCTCAGCATAGCTCCTTAATAGTGCGTCTCCGTCATATTCGAAAAAGGTGCAAAGAAATCTTTGCATCGCGTCCACTTCTCGCCGGTTTGGAGTTCGAGTCTCAGTCCACGCGTTGAGTGCCTGGCCAAAGAGACGCTTTTTATCTTGCGGCAATTCAGCCACTCTTTTTTCATAGTTGTGGGTGTTCGGTATAATAATCGCCTCGCGTCCGCTATGTTCCATCGAATGAAGATACTTATAGTATCCTTATATGTCAAGTTTTTGTTTGGTATTGGTCTCTGTATGGAAAAAATAGTAAAGTGTAGAGGATATGACAGCTCTGCAACTGCACTTCGATGAACGTGAGCGAGAGGAGTTTGAGGCGGTTCGGGCGGGGCGGCAGAAGATTGTCGTGCGGCAGCGCACGGTCGAACTAGACGACCTCGACGAGGGCGATACCGTGACCTTCGTTTTTGGCAAGGAAGAGGCGATGAAGAGAGTCACCTCAGTCGAGCAGGTGTCGGTGCCGGGTGCCGCAGGGTCGTACGTGGCTGTCGCATTTGAAAATCTGATAGTCATAGACACTCCCGAAATTGAGTTAGGCGAGAAGGAAGAAAGTGAGAAACAGGAAAGCCTGCCTGCGCAGGCAGGCGGGAAAGCAGGAGAGGGGATACAAAAAATTTCACTCACCATCGGCGGCATTACCCTCGGCCTGGTTGCCGGAGCGGCAGCGACGACGGCACTGACCCCTGAGCCACTGTGCCCCGTGCCGGAAGTTGCAGCACAACTTGAGGTGGTCCCCACGCCGACTCCTGCTCCAATACGTCCGCAGATTGTTGAGGAGCCTGCGGTGTCGGTACCGACCGAAGTTGCACCGTCAAGCGACGGCGCGGCGCGGTGATTATATATGAAACAATTACTCATCATTGTTGCCATACTCGCTGTCGCCTTCGTAGGCTACACCGGCTACCGCTCCATAGTCGAAGAGCCGCCTGACTTTCTTATTAAACTGTTTACCAAGACGCCGCCTCCGCTCGCGCTCCCTGCGGGTGATGTGGCGCCGTTTGACGTGCCACCAGGCTTTGCACTCCACATATACTCGCGGGACGTCCCGGGAGCGCGGGTGATGACCCGCGACTCGTCGGGCACCATGCTCGTGTCGTTGACCCAAGGCGGCAAAGTCGTCGCGCTCCCGGACGAGAACGGAGACGGCAAAGCTGACTCGACAGTGACCGTCCTTCAAGATTTAAATAAGCCGCACGGCCTTGCAGTCATCTGCCGTGACGAGTGCCTTCTCTATGTCGCCGAAGAGGACGCACTGACTTCATACACCTACGATGCGGAAAAAATGAGTGCGACTGACGCCAAACAACTCATGACGTTTCCTGCTGGTCGTGGGCATTTCACCCGCACTATACTTCAACACCCAGACAACGAGCGCCTCCTCATTTCCGTTGGCTCATCGTGCAATGTGTGTTACGAGGAGCACATCATGCGCGCAAGTGTCGTGGCGTACCATATGACAACTGGGGCCACGTCGATATTTGCCAGCGGTCTTCGCAACACTGTGTTTATGGCACTTCATCCGACGACGGGAGACGTCTGGGGAACCGACAACGGCCGCGACTTGATAGGCGACGACATACCTCCGGATGAAGTGAACATTATTGACGAGGGTGGAAATTACGGTTGGCCAATCTGTTATGGGCAAAAAATTCACGACACTGATTTTGATACTAAACAGTACTTTCGCGACCCATGCTTCAACACCATAGCCCCTGAAATAAACCTTCCCGCACACTCGGCGGCACTCGGCATTGCCTTCATACCTGAAGAGGGCTGGCCCGAGGAGTATTGGCACGACGCACTTGTTGCCTTCCATGGCTCGTGGAATCGCTCGACCCCGACCGGGTATAAGGTGGTGCGCATTCACGACGGCGTCCTGAGCGACTTCATTACTGGCTTCCTCACAGGTGACAACGAAGATGATGCCCTGGGCCGTCCGGCGGGGGTCATGACCGAGCCGGGTGGCGTGGCCTACATCTCCGACGACCGGGCCGGCGCTATCTACAGGCTCTCACTGACAGAGTAGGATACACTGGGCGTATGCTTACGCTCTACGTGAAGACTGGCTGCCCCTACTGCGCCAAGGTACTGAAGGCCGTGAGGGAAAATAATATTCCGATAGAGGAGAAAAATATCGCCGACCCCGGAGTGTCCGACGAGTTGGTGGCTCTGGGCGGTAGGCGGCAAACACCTTTTCTCGTCGACCACGAGCACAACGTGTCCCTGTACGAGTCGAAGGCTATCGTCGACTACCTCTGCGAGCACTACGGCTGCAGCGCCGAGGACTTGAGCGACGTCGCCCTCCACGTCTGTCCGATATAATGAAATAACCTATGCAAACGAAAATCAAAGTCACGGGTTCGGTCCTCCTGTCCGACGAGCTCACTACGTTTGTCACTACCAAAACTGAAAAATTAGCGGTGTTTGTAGAGGGCGACCCGACGGCGCTATGCGATGTGGAAATAGGTACCACGACCGGCGGCAAGCGCATGAGCGAGCTGTACCGCGCCGAGGTGCACGTTACCTTTGCGGGTGGCGACGTCTACACGGACGCGTCAGCGCCGACCCTGCACGGTGCTATAGACAAGGCCGTGTCCGAGGCGCGTCAAGAGTTGCGTAAAAAGAAGGACAAAGACCGTGACCTCATGCGTCGTGGCGCCGCGGAGGTGAAAAATTTCTTCAGGAATTTTGGAAAGTAGCGAACGGCATTTCTTTCTTGCCCTCGGGTACTACCTTCAGTGGGATGAAGTGGCCGTTTTCAAACTTCGCATCGGTAATTTTGACCCGCACGCGACCCTTCGCTGTTTCGGCAAAGTAGTAGACGCCCGGCCACCCGTCGTATGCGCAAAATTTGAGATAGTTTTGGTATGGGTCGCCGTCGAGCGATATTTCGCCGTCTGCCTTGTCAATTTTTTTCGTTACCGTTGCCAACTCATGCTGTTGCGGCTCGGGAGTTACGGTGCCCGCAAGCCACGGCGGAATAGTCTCAGCCAACAGTCTGCCGCCCTCGTGTGCAAACAGGGCCTCAAGGAGCGAGGCGCGGGGCGGCCACACCTCGGGGGTAATAGACGCCTGCGCGACGATGGGGCCGTGGTCCATGAGCTCGTCCATGAGCATAATAGTGACGCCAACCTCGCGCTCGTCGGCAAGTATTTGACTCTCAATAGGCGAGGCACCGCGAAAGCGGGGGAGGAGCGACGGGTGCACATTGAGCGTGCCTTTGGCAGGGATATCTAAAATGTACTTGGGCAAAATTTTCCCATACGACGCGACGATGAAGATGTCCCACTCGGTGTTGAGCAGCAGATCAATATTTTGATCGATATCTAGATTTCGATCAGTGTGTTTGAGGGTGGCGGGTTGGAGGACGGGTATGTCACGCTCGTTTGCCCATACTTTGACGGGTGGCGCGGTGAGGACCAAGCCGCGCCCTGCGGGACGGTCGGGTGCCGTCACCACGGCGTCAGGCGTAAGTGACGCCGCTTCAAGCTCGTCTAAAATAGCAACGGCAAAGGCCGGCGTTCCAAAAAAGGCGATAGTCGGTTTGTCGGCAGGTTCGCTACTCATTGGTCACTTCAGCCTCCGACGGCGCGTGCTGCAACTCTGACTTGTCAAACACCTTCTCGGCTCTGTCAGTAAATAAGATGCCGTCCAGGTGGTCGCACTCGTGCTGAATAATTTGCGCCAAGAAGCCGCCGGCACCCCGAGTAAATTGCGCGCCAGTCTCGTCATAGGCGGTCAGCGTGACGTTGGTCGCGCGCTTCACGAGTCCGTAGTGGTTCGGGACCGACAGACACCCTTCGCCCACGCCCACTTTCTTCCGTGCGCGTTTCGTAATCGTCGGGTTGATAGCGACAAACGAGGGGAGTGCCTCTTCCGGAGGGCGGTCCTTGCTCATGTCTTCAACGAGGAACAAGCGGTACGGCTCGCCCACCTGCGGCGCGGCTATGGCGACACCCACGTACCCCGGAGCATTGTACGCGTGCAGGCCCTGGCGCATCTTCGCAATAATTGCCGCGAGCTCGGGTGTCCCGAACATGCTCTTTGGCACGTCCTTCGCCTTTGCATGCAATACCGGCGCGTCTTCGGGGACTAATACTTCCGACATACCTCGAGTGTACTAAACAATTTCGTCGGGGTCGATGGTGACCGAAACGTCAGGGGCGAGCGTCGAAAGGGTAGCGAGCAGTTGCTCGTGCGGCCACTCGTCGGGCTTGAGGCGAACGACGGCGTGTGCGAGGAAGCGGTTTTTCCCCACCATGCGCGGCGGCAAGGGGCCGACCACATCGAAGGAGTCGGCAAGTGCTGCGGCAACACGCGCACTGACCTCGGTCACCATTTTTTCAGTGCCGCTCCACGTCAAGCCAATAAAGGTAGCAAACGGAGGGTACCCAAACTCTCGTCGCTCATTCAGCTCGTGGTGAGTGAAGTCGGTCGGGTTACCTACGGCGACAGCGCGCATCACTTCAGTTGTAGGCAAGCGTGTTTGGACGAGGAGGACCCCCTCGGTATTGTCGCGAAGGAAGAAGAGCGTGTGTAGTCCGTAGGCGTGTGCTCGCCACGCTGAGAGCGAGAGGAGCGAGTCCATAGAGACGACGACGCTTAAAGGCACGTCGGCGAGGTAGGGGAGCGCGCGGTCCGTCCCTACCAGGACGGACCGCGGCGTGTTGAAAAAGTGCGCGGCAACTTTTTTCGCCTTGGCGTGGGTTGGCGCCGTGTCAGCGGTGAGCACACACAGTGTCGCATCGGGGAATAGGGTCTCGACCTCTTCAACCACGCGGTCGACGCCTATGCCAAGGGACACGAGGTTCCAGCTGCCACAGTTGCTACATGAAATAGTTGACGGCATGACGAGACCCGTCCGGTACGACATGAAGATGTTGCCGTCAGGCGTCTTGTGCAGTGTCATGGGAGCGCCGCTTCCTGGGTCGACGACCGGCGTCCCGCAGTCGTTGCAGACCGTGAGCGGTGCGAGCCCCCGTCGCTGGGTGTACAAAAAGACGCGTGCCCCGCGCTCAAGCGTAGCGCGAACCTCTCGCACCACGCGGTCGGTAAACACTGAAAATGATTTTTTTCGCTCAGGCGGCGGCTGGTCCACCTCTTTTTTAGTACGCGCGTCGATGACCTGCACGCGCGTCCTCGACTGCGCCGACACCTGAAGGCGCATGAGCTCCTCGACAGACCCGTCTACGAGCGCGGCGCGTGTTTCGATGCGGAGCGGAAAGTCGGCAAGGAGGAGCCGTGCGCGCCGCTCGCGCGCAAGGTACGAGACGGCGACACGAGCGTCGAGGTGAGGCCGCTCGCGCGCAATGAAGCCGCGTGCACTTTCCCGCTCGACGATGTACAGAGACAGCGACGGGCACGGTACTGCCACAAACGAAGGAGTACAGATAATGAGCACTGGCTGCGTCGCAGTGGCCGCACGACTCCACCCACCGACCACCGACTTCTTAGTGAGGGCTGAGGAGAGGACGATGACCTGGTCTTCGATGCCGCGGTTCAGCTCAAGCGCCAGACGCTCGACTTCGGCTAGGGTAGAGGCGACTACCAAGAGCGACTCGCCGCGGGCGAAGCACTCGCGCGTCAGGTTGCGGTACATGCGGACGCGCTCGTCGCGCTCGGCCTGCAGCACCAGGCGGTCAGCGGCTACTTCGTCGACCGCCCTTTCCTCGGCTGCTGCGGGTGCGCGGTCCAAGGCACCCACCACTGCCGCAGGAGTGAAGAACGTAAGCACCTCGCGGAGCGGCAGTGCATGAAAGCGTGCGCACGCGCGAAACGCCTCAAGCGCCTCTTTGGTGAACAGTCGTTTCCGGCTGCGCACGACTATTTTCTTCAGTGCGAAGCTTTTGTCTTTCAGCTCGAGTTTGTGTTCGAGAGCATCGGCGACCTCAACGACGAGTGCCGGCGTTGAGGCTCCACGGACAGGTGCCTGCACTATGACGCCAAGCTCCGGCCTGTCTTTTGAGAAAAAGGTAAGAACCTCTGGCCCCGCCCGCCTTCCGAAGGGAACCACCGACACGACGTACATCTTTCAATGGTACCGCGCCCTACCGCAAAACAAAAAACCCGCCCTGGACGGCGGGTTTTTTAAGTAAATTTATCTTCGCATTACAGCTAAAAAAGAAGCGGCTCCTAAGGCGGAAATAGATTTTATTGGATGTTCGGCAAAGGCGTAGTTAATACCATCTCCAATTCCGTCAGTGACCATATCTGCCGTATCCACTACTCCTTCAATTATTCCTTCAATCATAAATTATTTTTGTGATTTATTTGTAATAAATTCCTTCGTTGCTTGTGGGCCAAAGCGCCCGTTGCCTAGAGCCGTGTTTAGGCCACCAAGTCCAGCGCCTGCAATAATGGCCATGATTAGACCTGCAACAAGTGGGTCAACCTGCGAAAGCATTTCTTGCAGTGCTTCAACCCCACCCACTGAACCATTGACTGTTTCCTGAACAAACTCCTGAGGGCTCTGTGTGAATATTCCTTCTTGAGACATAGTTGTTTAAAAAAGAATAAAATTAATGGGTCATTTACAATTATATCATTTTATATGCCAATAGTCAAGTGTGAGCAGGGGAGTGTGGCTGTATACTTAAGCTCTACCTATGTCCTTTTTGTCCCCGCGGCTCGGCATAGACTTAGGCACTACGACGACGCTGGTCTTCGTCCCGGGCAAGGGCGTGGTCTTAAACGAGCCGTCGGTGGTGGCAATTTCGCAGAATGACCGCTCTATCCTCGCTATAGGCACTGACGCTAAGGAGATGATTGGCCGCACGCCGGAGTCTATTGTTGCGTACCGGCCGATGAAGGACGGGGTCATAGCCGACTACCGTGTGACGGAGGCTATGTTGAGACACTACATCAAGAAGTCGCTCGGCCGCTTCAACCTGTTTCGCCCTGACGTCATCGTCTCGGTGCCGGCAGGGGTCACCTCGACTGAGCGGCGCGCCGTCGTCGAGGCGGCGCTACGCGCCGGGGCGAAAAATGCGTTCGTTATTAAAGAGCCGATACTTGCGGCCATAGGTGCAGGAATACCCATCCAAGAACCGCGCGGGCACATGATAGTCGACATAGGCGGCGGCACCACGGACGCGGCGGTCATTTCCTTAGGCGGCATTGTCGCGTCCACATCGGTCAAGTGCGCGGGCAACCGCATCGACCAAGCCATTGCCGACTATATTAAAAAGACGTACAACCTCGCGATAGGCGACAAGACCGCCGAGGATATTAAAATTCACATAGGCTCGGCCGTGCCGCTTGAGGAAGAGCTGACCATGACCATTAAAGGCCGCGACATACTTTCGGGATTGCCGCGCACCGCCACCGTGGGGACCAACGAAATAGTGCGCGCCATTTCCCGCGAATTGCGGGAGATGATTAAAGCCATACGGAACGTCTTGCAAGAGACGCCGCCCGAGCTCTCGGCTGACATCATTGACCATGGCATCATAATGACCGGCGGCACGTCGCAGCTGCGGCACTTGCCCGAGCTAGTGTTTCGCCGCACGGGGGTACCAGCCAAACTTGCCGACGAAGCGTCATTTTGCGTGGTGAAGGGGACAGGCATTACCCTCGACCACCTCGACACCTACAAGAGAACAGTGACGAACAAGTAGGTTAGCCACTAGCCACTAGCCACTGGCCACTAGGGAAAAGACCGGACGGGAAAATATAAAGTCTGGCCCGACCCAGACGGGAGACCCGAAGACTTTGTATTTTTCTGTTCGGTCTTGTTGTGTGATTTAATTTCTTTATGGACCCCCTCGCACATTTGAAACAAAGTGACACCCTCGCGCATGCGTACATTGTGTTCGGGGGGCAGGATACGTTCCAAGAGTTGAAACTGTTTGCAGAGGAGAGGGTGGGGGGAAAGGGAAACCCTGACGCGCTGTGCTTCCAATACGACTCCATGGGGGTAGACGAGGCGCGCGAGCTGTCGTCGTTGGCGTCACTGAAGCCACTCGGGGAGCGCAAGTTCGTGGTCGTCTCTTTTCAGCAGTCTACGACCGAGGCGCAAAATGCACTATTGAAAATTATTGAGGACGGGGTGGGGCACACGACGTTTCTTTTTGCGACTTCGACTGGCACGCCGCTCCTGCCGACCCTCCTGTCGCGGTGCGTGGTATTAAAACAGCTAACAGCTGATAGCTTGCAGCTTGCAGCGGGGAAAGATTTTTTGAAAATGGGCTACGCGGAGCGGATGGAGTATGTTGAAAAACTAGGCAAGGACGGCGACCGCGACGCCGCTCGCACTCTAGTGTCGTCGCTTCTCGCTGCCATGGCTGCAGGTACCGGAGCGCAAAATGAAAGGTCCTCGGGTCTCCTCCCTTCGGTCGGCCAGACCTTCCATTTTGCACCCCGGTCCCCCGAATACACGAAAGCTATGCGCAACCTCTTAGAAGCCGAGGGGTATTTGAAACTCTCAGGATCGTCGGTCAAAAGCGTCCTCGGCCTCCTCGCCCTTACGTTGTAGCCGAGTTATACTGTCACTAACGTACCTTATGGCATCACACACCGCGGCATTGCAGAAGAGTATTGACGAGTCGAAGAAATGGCTCGAGGACGAGCTCGCGACCCTGCGGACAGGGCGGGCGACGCCCGCCCTGTTGGACTCCGTGCAGCTTGAGGTCTACGGCACCCGCATGAAGTTGAACCAAGTCGCCTCTATTGCCGTCTCAGACGCGCGCACGCTCTACGTCACGCCGTACGATGCAACACAGGTGAAGGCGCTTGAGAAGGCCGTGACAGTCGCGAACCTGGGCGTCTCAGTCGGCGCTGACGAGCGGGGCGTGCGCGTGTCGTTCCCTGAGTTGACTGCCGAGCGCCGCGCGCAGCTCATCAAGTTGCTGAACGCCAAAGTTGAAGAAGCGCGGGTCGCCATACGCCAACGTCGGAGCGACGCCATCGCTGCGCTGGAGAAGGAGGAGAAGGCCGGCTCGGCAACGAAAGACGACGTGTTTAAGGGTAAGGCTGAGATTCAAAAAATAATTGACGCTGCCAATCAGACATTTGAAGAGCTCGCTGAGAAAAAAGAACGAGAGTTAAGTCAGTAATATGTCGGTATTGATTTTTATATTCGTGCTTGTGGTGCTCGTTGTGGGGCACGAGCTGGGGCACTTTGTCGCGGCGAAGTGGGCGAAAATGCGCGTCCTCGAGTTCGGCGTTGGCTTCCCGCCCAAAGTCTTTGGTAAGCGGTTTGGGAGCAGCGAAACGGAATATACACTCAACTGGCTGCCGTTTGGCGGGTTCGTGCGCATTTTCGGCGAAGACCCTGCTGAGTCTGGACCCGGCGCCTTTGGCGAGCAGTCGAAGTGGAAACAGGCGCTCGTCCTGTTTGCAGGACCAGGAGCTAACTTCGTTCTCGCGTTCCTATTAACCACTACCGCGTTAATGATAGGAACCGTGACAACTATCGAGGCGTCTGAACGAGAGAGTGCCCGCGATGTACGTGTCCTTGTGGCAGAGGTGGTGCCTGACTCGCCCGCAGAGCGCGCGGGGCTCGTAAGGGGCGACCAGGTATTGTCCCTTGCTTCAGGTGACGAGCGTGTCGAGGTGCTGAATCCAAAAGATATTCAAGACGTCGTTGCGCGCTCAACTAGTGACGTAACTCTTACCGTGCGTCGCTCAGGCGAGGAGCAGGTGGTTGTGGTCGCACCTACGACCGGACTGATACACAATGACCCAAGTCGGCGCGCCATAGGTGTTGCGACTGCGCTCGTTGGTGTCGTAGCGTACCCCCCGCATGAGGCAGTCGTGCGGGGACTCAGTGCTACATACGAGAACACAGTGCTGGTCGCTGTGTCGCTGGCGACACTGCTTGCGCAGGCGTTCACGTTCTCTGCAGACCTCTCTCAAGTCGCGGGTCCGGTCGGCATTGCCTCCTTGACCGGTGAGGCAGCGACGTTTGGCGTGGGCGCGCTCCTGTCCTTCGCGGCGCTCCTGTCCATTAACCTTGGCATCATCAACCTCTTCCCGTTTCCGGCGCTCGACGGTGGCCGCCTCCTCTTCCTCGGAGTCGAGGCGGCCACAAGGCGGAAAATCCCGTATCGGGTAGCGGGCGCCTTGAACACCGTCGGCTTCGCACTCCTCATCCTCCTTATGGTTGCCGTCACGGTAGGCGACATCGGCCGTTTGCTCAGTTAATATGTACCTATGAGACAGTCGCAGCTATTTACAAAAACCCGCCACGAAGCACCTTCAGATGAAGTGTCTAAAAATGCCATACTCCTTATACGCGCGGGGTATATCCACAAACACATGGCAGGAGTGTACGAATATCTACCTCTCGGGTTGCGTGTTTTTAAAAAAATTGAAGCAATTATTCGTGAAGAAATGGATGGGATTGGCGCACAGGAAGTGTTGCTCACCACATTGCAAAACCCTGAGTTATGGAAGAAAACAAACCGTTGGAGTGATGAAGTCATTGATAATTGGTTCAAATCTAAAATGGCAAGTGGAAGCGATATCGGTATCGCCAACACTCACGAGGAACCGTTAACAGCACTTCTTACTGAATATGTAAACTCGTACAAGGATTTACCACTCGCAGTCTACCAATTTCAAAATAAGTTCCGAAATGAACTAAGAGCCAAGTCTGGCATTATGCGTGTCCGCGAATTTGTTATGAAAGATTTATACTCGTTCAGTAGAACCGAGGTAGAATTCCGTGAATTTTACGAGCAGTGTGCCGCGGCATATCTGCGCGTGTTTAAGCGCGTTGGACTTGGAAGAATGACGTACCGCACCGTAGCAGCGGGCGGTTCGTTCACGACAGGACTGACGGACGAATTTCAAACACTGACTGAATCAGGCGAGGATATTATATACATTGATGATGAAAAGCAGTTGGCAATTAATAAAGAAGTTTTAACTGATGAAATCATTAAGAAATTTGGACTAAATAAGGACGCTCTCCGCGAAGCAAAATCCGTTGAAGTAGGGAACATTTTTCCACTTGGTACAAAATATTCAGATGCTCTAGGACTCCGGTTTAAAGACGAGTCAGGTGCGGAACATCCGGTCGTTATGGGTTGCTACGGGATTGGCCTCGGGAGACTCCTGGGTGCCATTGCTGATGTATTTGCGGATGACAAAGGGTTGGTGTGGCCGGAGGCGGTGGCGCCGTTCACATACCACCTGGTGGTGGTAGGGAATGATGACGTGGTAAAAAAGCGCGCGGACGCTCTCTACGAGACGATGTCCGCGCGCGGTGTCTCAGTCTTGTACGACGACCGCGACCTTGGCGCGGGGGAAAAGTTTGCCGATTCCGATTTGATAGGCATTCCCTATAGAATTGTGGTGGGAAAGAAAAGCACTGACGAGCAGTTTGAAGTGGTCCGCCGCGCCTCAGGCGAAACACTTTCCATGTCCCGCACCGATTTTCAATAAAATAAATAATTTTCTTGTCAAGGAAGCGGCGCGCGGCGTATACTGAACGTCATGCCTCTGAAACTCCCGAAAGTGTTTACTGAGCGATTTTCGCAGTCGCTCGGCATCGACCTCGGGACCGCCAACACCCTCGTCTACGTGAAGGGGAAAGGAGTGGTCATTACTGAACCTTCGGTCGTTGCGGTGAACCAGAAGACCGGCCAGGTCGTTGCCGTGGGAAGCTCGGCGAAAGACATGCTCGGCCGTACGCCGCTCCACATCACCGCCATTAAGCCCCTGGTCGAGGGCGTCGTGTCCGACTTCGAGGTGACTGAAGAAATGTTGGCGCACCTCATTAAGAAGGCGCACGGCACGACGAAACCGATGATGGGCCCGCGCGTAGTCATTGGAGTTCCGTCCGGCATAACGAGCGTTGAGGTGCGCGCCGTTCGCGACGCCGCGCGAAATGCAGGCGCTCGCGAAGTGTTTATCATCGAAGAGCCAATGGCCGCGGCTGTCGGCGCACGACTGCCGGTGCATGAGCCGATAGGTACGCTCATTGTCGACATAGGCGGCGGTACGACGGACATAGCACTCCTCTCTTTAGGCGGCATTGTTCGTTCAAAAAATGTGCGCATTGCCGGCGACACGTTGAACCAAGACATAGCCAGCTACATACGGAACGAGTTTAAAATTTTAATTGGTGAAAAGACCGCCGAAGATGTGAAAATAGCGGTGGGGAGCGTGCTGAAGCAGCCGGTGCCTCTGCAAACGACTATTCGCGGTCGCGACCTCGTCTCTGGACTCCCGCGTGAAATTGTTATCACCGACGCTGACGTGCGCGAGGCTATCGCCGGCTCGGTCGTCTCGATTATTGAAGCGGTAAAGGAAGTGCTGGAAACTGCTCCTCCGGAAGTCGTTGCTGATGTTATGAAAATAGGTTTGTACATGACTGGTGGTGGGGCACTGTTGCGTGGCCTGCCCGAGCTGTTTGCGCAAGAGTTGAAAATTCCTATCCACGTCGTCGACGACCCGCTGACGACGGTGGCCCGTGGGACCGGCCTCGTGCTCGACGATTTAGAGAAATTTCAGGCCGTATTATTAGACGATGATGACCATGCAGCCCCGTTCATCGCGTAAGGCCCGCTTCGGGTTTTTCGTACCGTTCCTGTTTCTCATCATCGTCGCTGGAGTATTTTTCAACACGTCGCTGTTTTCATTTTTTTCCAACCTGGTGGTGCAGGTACAGACACTCTTCCCGTCGTCGGTTACCTCTTCGCGTGTTGAAGACCTTGAACGTGAGCTCACCCGCGTGCGCTACCAAGCGGTCTTGTACCAATTGTTGGCAGAAGAGCGTGACGCACTGAAGCACCAACTCGCCCTCACGACCGACGCGGTAGTGGCAACGGGCGTTGTCGTGGCTCGGCCGCCGAAGACGCACTACGACACGCTTCTCGTTGTCTTGCCGGCCGGTCACCAGGTGTTACCTGGTGACCGCGCACTATTTGAGGAGGTGGTACTCGGAGTGGTTGACGAAGTGTCAGCGCGCTCAGCCCGCGTCACCCTCTTTTCTAGCGGCGGCACTACGGTCGACGCGCGTGTCGGCACACCGCAAGGCATCGTCGTCTTATCAGGGGTAGGAGGAGGCGCCTTTGTGTTTGATGTGACGCAAACCATTTCTGTTTCGCCTGGCGACAGAGTCGTGTCTGCCGAGGGGAGCGGCCGCACCCTCGCCATTGTGGCGCGCGTCGTAGCGAAACCAGACTCTACGTTAACCGAAGTGTACGCGCGTCTCCCGGTTGCCTTTGCGGACCTTTCGTACGTTTCGTTCATTCGTCCGATAGGGGACGACTTATGATACTGAAGTATGCACTCATTTTTTTGTATGCAGTGAGCGTTGTTGCGGCTCCCTGGTACGTCGTGGTGGCGGGTGCGGTCGTTCTCGTTGCGTACTATCAACAGTATGCGGTGGCTCTGCTGGGCGCTCTGGTGTTCGATAGTCTGTACGGTGGGTCGAACACTGCGCTTGGCGTACCGTTCCTGTACACGCTGACCGTTGCCATTATTTCACTTGTGGCGTATGTACTCAGAGCTCGTTTGTTAGAATGAGGAAAGAATATGCGGTGGGTCAAACGAACGTTGCGCTACCGAGCCGTCGAGCCGGACGAAATACTTATTGATGCGCAAAATTTACCCCACTTTGACACGGCGCGACTTGAGGGGAAAATAGAGCGCCCCATTGAGTCTCGCGTGTACCGCAACCTCCTCCTCATCATAGGCGCCTTACTAGTGGTGACCGTCAGTCAGTTAGCGAAACTGCAACTAGTCGACCATGAAGCGCTCGCGGCACGTTCAGAGGCGAACCGACTTGAAGAAAGCATCATCTTCGCCGAGCGCGGCACCATCGTCGACCGGAACCACGAGTCGCTCGCGCTGAACACTCCTGGTGAGGACGCCGACTTTATGACACGTACGTACCCGCTCCAAGACGCTGCAGCGCACGTCGTTGGGTACGTGTCGTATCCGAAGAAGGACGCGAGCGGCTTTTGGTACCAGACCAAGACTGAGGGACTGTTCGGCATAGAGGCGCTCTTCGACGATCGTTTGGTGGGGAGCAATGGCGCAGAAATTCAAGAAGTGACTGCTAGCGGTGACGTCGTGGCCGAAGGCATGGTGCGCACCGCCAAGCACGGAGAAGAAGTGACTCTCTCCTTAGACGCTGGAGTCCAAGCCGAACTGTACCGCGCAGTAAAAGAGCGCTCTGACCAAGTAGGTTTCGTGGGAGGGTCCGGAGTAATCATAGACGTTGCGTCGGGCGAGCTCATTGCCCTCGTGAGCTACCCATCGTTTAACCCCGAGGAGTTTGCTTCCGGCGATACCAAAGCCGTTCAGCGCTACACGACCGACCGTCGTTCGCCGTTGCTTGACCGCGCGGTATCAGGACTCTACACCCCCGGTTCGGTGGTGAAGCCGTTTGTTGCGCTTGCAGCTCTTGAAGAAGGTATTATCGCGCCTGAAAAGCAGATACTCTCGACCGGCTCTATCTCGATACCAAACCCGTACGACCCGAAACGCTCAACTATTTTTCGTGACTGGAAGGCGCATGGGTGGGTGGACATGCGCCACGCACTGGCGCACTCTTCCGACGTTTATTTTTACGCGGTGGGCGGCGGCTACCAAGACCAGAGGGGTTTGGGCGTTGCCACCATTGAGCGATACATGCGCCTGTTTGGTTTCGGTGAAGCAACGGGAGTTATTTTGCCAGGTGAAGCCGCGGGGGTTATCCCTACGCCACGATGGAAAGCTGAAACATTTGGTGGAGAGCAGTGGTTTCTCGGCAACACGTACCACACTGCCATTGGTCAATACGGTTTCCAGGTGACCGTGTTGCAGCTGGTGCGTGCCATTGCCGCGCTCGCGAACGGCGGCTCCCTCGTGGCACCTACCATTGTCCGCGGTGACTCGCCTTCAACCGTGTCGACGCATGTTTCGAAAGAGCATCTTGAGGTGGTACGCGAGGGAATGCGCCTCGCCGTCACCGAAGGGACGGCGCAGGCGCTTGCGGTGCCGGGTGTCACCGTTGCGGGGAAGACGGGGACCGCGGAGGTGGGCGCGAAGAAAGAATTTATTAACTCGCTCGTTGTCGGATTTTTCCCGTACGAAAAACCGCGCTACGCGTTTGCGGTCGTCATGGAGCGAGCAAAGGCAGGAACGACTGCCGGAGCGCCCCTTGCGGTGAATCAGCTGCTCACCTGGTTAGTCGCCAATCGTCCTGCAATGGTTGCCGAGTGACGTCATCCACATTGACGAAGAGTAGGGAACAGATACAATACCCACATCATGCCGAGCAAAAAAACGTCAGTGTCAGAACCAGCAGTCAATGAACACTTTCTCACTCAAGAAAAATTTAATGAGCTTCAGGCAGAACTTGAAATACTCATTACCACGACCCGCAAAGAAATTGCTGAAAGTCTCGAGTACGCGCGCAGCCTTGGCGACCTGTCGGAAAATGCTGAGTACCAAGCCGCACGCGAGCTACAGGCTGCGACCGAAGAGCGCATTCGCCGCCTCGAGGGAATCATCAAGTCCGCCATCATAGTTTCGGAGAAGAAGAAAGGCATCGTCGGCTTCGGCTCGCAGGTCACTATTTCGAAGAAAGGCGAAAGCGAGAAGCACACGTACACCATCGTCGGGTCCGAAGAGGCCGACATGCGTGAGAAAAAGTTGTCGCACCTCTCACCTTTGGGTCAGGCATTAATGGGCAAGAAGAAAGGCGAGACCTTCGGCTTCAAAACCCCCTCCGGCATGCAGGAGTACACCATTGTTGATATTGTTTGATTAAAAAATGAGTGTTACTCCTGGACCGTGCCAAATGCTTTGAGTTCGAGGTTTTCAATTCGTGTGAGCATTTTTCTATGATCGTAGCGAATTTCCTGAACATCAGTGCGTAAAAGATCTACTTTATTTTCAACGGCAGTGAGTCGCCCTTCAACTGCGTCTAAGCGCTGGTTCACCTCAATAAAGCCTTGACCAACTGCATTGGCCAGCGCGTCAATTTTCTCATCGAGGCTTTTTGCCATCATGGAGGCAGTATATCATTATGGTAAGCTAAAAAGCACTATGTCCGGGTTGGATGATATTCGATGGGAGCGACTGAAGAAGCTCCAGCTGCTGCGCGAGCGGGGTATTGACCCATACCCGGCCGAGTCTCAGCGCACACACGAAAATAAGGCATTCATTGAGCAGTTTGAAAGCCTGTCTAAGGATGGCACGGCCGTCACCTTGGCGGGGCGCATTATGTCGCTCCGGGACCAAGGCGGGATTGTCTTCGCTGACCTCTACGACGGCACCGGCAAGGTACAGGCACTCATTAAGCAAGACGACCTTGGCGCTGAGGCGTTCCAACTCTTCATCGACACGGTGGACACTGGCGACTTCATCGAGGTTACCGGCACGCCGTTTACCACCAAACGGGGGGTCAACTCGCTGTCAGGCGCGAGTTGGCGCATGTTGACGAAGAGTATTCGCCAAATTCCGGACCAGTGGTTTGGTATTAAAGACGAGGACGAACGGTATCGTAAACGCTACCTCGACATACTGATGAATCAGGAGGTGGCCGAGCGCCTGCGTCGCCGTTCAGTCTTTTGGAACACCGTGCGCTGGTTCATGCTCGCGCGTGGGTTCGTCGAAGTCGAAACGCCAATTCTTGAGACGACGCCGGGTGGCGCCGAGGCACGGCCGTTCATCACGCACCACAACGCGCTCGACATCGACGTGTACCTGCGCATCTCGGGCGGCGAGCTGTGGCAGAAGCGGTTGATGGTTGCAGGTATTCCCAAGACATTTGAAATCGGCAGGATTTTTAGAAACGAGGGCATGTCGTTTGAACACGCGCAAGACTACACACAGTTTGAATTTTATGAATCGTACCAAGACGGGCGCGGCGGCGTGCCGATGCTGATCGACCTGTACCGTGAGGTGGCGCAGCAAACGTTCGGCACGCTCACCTTCAGCATTAACAACTTCGACGTAAACCTTGGTGCCGAGTGGCAGCAACTCGACTACAGCACGCTGATGGACGAGCGGTACGGCTTTGACCCACGCACGGTCACGCTCGACGAGGTGAAGAAATATGTAACGAAAGAGGGTATAGCCGTTGATGCTACCGTCGACCTTGGACGTGGCGTTGACCTCCTGTGGAAGAAAGTGCGCAAGTCAATTGCGGGTCCTGCCATACTGACCGGTATGCCTGTGTACCTTGAACCTCTCGCGAAGAAAAATACTAAAGACCCGCGCGTGGTCGACCGATTCCAACTGTTGATTGCGGGCACTGAGTTAGGCAAAGGATTTAACGAGCTGAACGACCCGGAGGACCAAGCCGAGCGTTTCCGTGCGCAGCAGGCGCTGCGTGACGCGGGCGACCCCGAGGCACAGATGGCTGACCCTGAGTACGTGGAGGCGCTCGAGTACGGCATGCCGCCATCGTTTGGCTTCGGTGTCTCCGAGCGCCTGTTCAGCTACCTCGCCGGCACCTCCATTCGCGAAGCCCAAGCCTTCCCATTGATGCGTCCTCGCGGCTCTGAGTCATAAAGTTTTCAACAGGGAGGAGGGTGCTCTTGCTGTCAATCGCCACACATGCTTTATTATTGACATTGTAAAAAAATAAAAAGACACAGAGATGGCTGCACGCGCTGAACGACTTCAAAAACCCCAACCTCAGGCAGAAGAGGACCCGTACCCGCGGTACCTAAGAGAGACAAATCGGAATATTGCCCGTGCGGCTCAAAAGTTTAGTGCCGGAAAGATAAATCCAGAAATTCCGTGGGTTGAAGTTTCGAGTCAGTCAATTCCTATTGAAGCTCGTGTTCAAAAACTTCAGGTGCATGCATTACCTGGTTTTCACCACCTTACTGGCGCACTAGACAAATTTAATTCAACACACCGTCCGAGTAGCCCATTAATACCGCACGTGCTCATTGACGACCGTGAAGGGCTTACTGATGTAGTGGTTTGGGTTGGACCGCGTATGACCCACTCCGCATGACTCTGCAGTGAAGGAAAAACAGTAACGAGGATAGCACAGACCGCCTAGTTAGGCGGTTTTTTGTACCTTAGGTGGGTGAGTGTGGATAAAAAATGAGGGGAAGTGGGGTAGAGTGGCATATACTAATAGGTATGTGGGACAAAGTGGGATGACATGTTGATCGGGGAATACCAGCACACGATAGACCCTAAGAAGCGCTTGTCGCTTCCCGTCAAATTTCGAAAGGAGTTGGGACGGACGGTCATCGTAACGCGAGGCCTCGACCAGTGTCTTTTCATCTTCCCACTGTCGGCGTGGAAGAAGCTCGTAGGCAAGTTTAGCGAGCTCTCCTTTGGCTCCGGCGAGGCACGAAGCTTCAACCGCTTCATGCTCGCCGGCGCGGTCGAGGTTGAGGTGGACGCTGCCGGTCGCATCTTGCTTCCCGAGTTCCTCAAAACATTTGCGGGACTCGCGAGCTCGGTGGTCCTGACTGGCATCAATGACCGCGTCGAAATTTGGGACCAGGCTCGTTGGGACTCGTACAAGAAGAAGATGGAGTCCCAAGGCGAGGAGTTGGCCCAGAGACTCGGCGAGATAGGGGTCTTGTAGTCCATGACTGAACACACAACCGTTCTTTTACACGAAGCAGTAGACGGCCTTTCGCTCCACCAGGGCGACCGCGCCATCGACGCAACACTCGGCGCGGGCGGCCACGCTCGGCTCATGGCCGAGCGGGTGGGGAAGGAGGGCGCAGTCTTCGCCCTCGACGCTGACCGCGAGTCGCTGACCGAAGCGTCAGAGCGACTTGCCTCCGAAGGGGTGGTAGTGGAGACAGCGGTAGGCAACTTCCGCGACATTGACCTCCACGCAGCTCACGCAGGATTCTCCGCAGTGCAGGGTATCCTGTTCGACCTTGGGTGGAATGCGGGGCAGCTCGCGGCAGGGAGAGGCTTCAGCTTCAATGCTGATGAGCCGCTCCTCATGACCTACGGTGCGTCTGTGGGCGACGACGGCCTCACCGCCCACAAGGTCGTCAACACCTGGAGCGAAGACGACATTGCCGAGATACTTCACGAGCTTGGCGAGGAGCGGCACGCAGGACGCATTGCGCGCGCCATCGTCGAAGCACGGGCAGGGAAGCCTCTCGAGCGGGCGACCGAACTTCGCGACCTGATAGAGGCCGCGGTACCCGGCGGCAAGCGACACCTGCGTATCCACCCGGCAACCAAGACCTTCCAGGCGCTCCGCATGGTCGTGAACGGCGAGCTCAGAGCGGTCAACGAGGCCTTGCCAAAAGCGTTGACGCTTCTCAAGCCTCGCGGAAGACTTGCCGTCATTACCTTCCACAGCATCGAAGATCGCGTCGTGAAGCGTATCTTCAAAACGTTTGGTACCGAGGGCCGTGCGACTCTGGTCACCAAAAAGCCAGTGACCCCCAGCCGGAGCGAAGTCATTACTAACCGTCGTGCTCGATCAGCAAAGTTACGAATTATTGAAAAAATATGAACACCATTCACCACAGTGCAGTACCTCTCGTTTTCGAAAAGAAAGTGCTGTTGAGCGTACTGTCCCTTGGAGGACTCTGCGCGGTGGTGTACGTCTACTTCATGGGATTTTCTATACTACACACAGTAGAGCGTGAAGAGTTTACCCGAGAGGCTGTCCACGTGCAGGAAGAGGTCGCCGCGCTTGAGCGTACGTACCTTACGCGCTCGGCTGAGCTGTCACCTGAGGTGGCACGGCAAAACGGTTTCGTGGCAGTCGCTACCCCCACCTACATCGCGCGCACCTCTCTTTCATACAACAATTCACGCTAGCATAGGGAGAAGCCTATGCGTCGAAGTTTCGTCACCCGTGTTCGCGTCATAGCGCTTGTTTTGGTGGTGGTGAGTCTTCTGCTTGTTGTTCGACTGTTTCAAATCCAAATAGTGCATGGTGCGTACTACCGTGAGCGCGCAGAGGCGCAGTACGCTGCACGGAGCGACCGATACTTTGACCGCGGTTCCATCTTTTTCACTACGCGGGCGGGCGCACTGTTGAGTGCCGCAACCCTGGAGGCGGGGTACACCATAGCGTTAATTCCCAAAGACGTTGTTAATGGTGCAGAGCTCTTTGAAACACTCTCTCAGCACCTCACTCTCGACAGGAGCGACTTTTTTGCCAAAGTGGCGCTTCGTGACGACCCACACGAGGTGTTGGCGACGAGGGTACCGCTTGCCGTAGGAGACGCCATAGCCGCTCTGGAGTTGCCCGGCATAGGGGTCTACAAGGAGCGGTGGCGACTGTACCCAGGCCAAGAACAGGCGGCACACACTGTTGGTTTCATGGGGTACGGAGCAGGCGACGAGCTGGTGGGGCAGTACGGGCTTGAACGTTTTTACAACGACGTGTTAACGAAAAACACCTCAGGGCTCCACACCAACTTTTTCGCTGACCTCTTTTCAGACATCGGCTCGTCACTCTTTGCGGGTGGGTCACGAACAGGCGCCGACCTCGTTACCTCTATTGAGCCGTCGGTTCAAACCTACGTCGACGAACTCCTGCACGCGTACTCCGACACGTGGCGCCCTGACGAGGTGGGCGTCATCGTGCTTGAACCTGCAACGGGCAATATCGTCGCTTTCGGCACGCTTCCCTCATTTAACCCAAACAATTTAAAGGATGCAGACCCGAGCACCTTTTCAAATCGCTTGGTTGAGCGCGTGTACGAGTTCGGCTCTATCATGAAGCCGCTTACGGTTGCCGCGGGCATAGACGCAGGCGTCGTCACCCCCGAGACGACGTACAATGACCGCGGCTTCGCACTTTACGACGGTGCGCGCATTGCAAACTTTGACGGCAAGGGACGCGGCGTCGTGTCTATGCAGGAGGTACTCAATCAATCGTTGAACACCGGTGTCGCGTACATTGTCGAGCAGTTAGGGACCGAGACTTTCCGCTCATACCTCAAGGCGTTTGGCATTACCGAAGAGACGGGCATTGACCTCCCGAACGAAGCAAAGCCCCTGGTCGACAACTTTGACAGTCCGCGCACCATCGAGTACGTCACCGCGTCGTTTGGTCAGGGCTTTGCGGTGTCTCCAGTTGCCATGGCTCGCTCGCTTGCAGTGTTGGCGAATGAAGGTGAAGTGCCGTCGCCGCACGTCGGTGTCATGTTGAAGTTTCCTGGCGGATTTACGAAAAAGCTAGGCTGGGCGCCTGAGCGACGCGCGGTTGCTGCATCAAGCGCTGAAACGGTAACGCGCATGTTGGTCGAGGTAGTCGACACGTCGCTCAACAATGGCGCGTATAAAATCCCTGAGCTATCAGTCGCGGCAAAGACGGGGACTGCGCAAATTGCCAAGGCAGGAGAGCGCGGGTACCAGGAGGGCCGCTACCTCCACTCATTTTTCGGATACTTCCCAGCCTACGAGCCGCGGTACCTCATCTTCCTATACTCGGTGGCGCCGCAGGGCGCTGAGTACGCATCGCAGACATGGACGAAGCCGTTTATGGAGTTGGTTCGATTTTTGGTATCCTACTATGACATACCCCCTGATCGGGTACCTGCTCCATGAACGCACGAGACATCTTTCGACAGTTGGTAGTGTGGGTGCTCACCAAAGAGGCGCGCCTGGTTCTCGCAAAATATAAAGCGCGCGTCGTCGTGGTCACTGGTTCGGTGGGGAAGACGTCGACCAAAGATGCTCTGTACGCGGCGTTGAAGACGCACACGTTCGTTCGCAAGAGTGAGAAAAGTTACAACTCTGACATCGGCGTGCCGCTTACCGTCCTTGGTGTACCGAACGGGTGGGGCAATGCGTGGCGGTGGGTGAAAAATGTCATTGAAGGCGCGCTGCTTATGCTCATGACGACGCCGTACCCGCGGTGGCTCGTCATCGAGCTGGGTGCCGACCGGCCTGGCGATATTTCTCGCACGCTGCGGTGGGTAGTGCCGGACGTGGTTGTGTGCACGACGTTCCCCTCCGTCCCCGTGCATGTAGAATTTTACGAATCACCGCAAGCAGTTGTTGCCGAAGAGATGTTTCCGGTTCAGCAGCTGCGTCCCGGAGGGGTCGCCGTGCTTAACGCTGACGACCTGGCGCAGCGGAGTTTGGCTGTGCCCGATGGTGTGCGCGTGGTGACGTACGGCTTCGCAAAGGGTGCGACGGTTCGGGGCAGTCGGTACCACGTATCGAAGAAGAATGGCCTCGCCACCGGCATTACCTTCGACGTTCACTATGACGAGGCGAGCGTCAGTGTCCAGATTCCTGGAGTGATAGGGAAGACGCACGCGATGGCGGTGCTTGCGGGTATAGCCGGTGCAGTCGCTGCAGGTGCGCCGTTTGAAAAAATGGGCGAGATCGGCGGCGCCTATGAGGCGCCGCCGGGCCGCCTACACCTCGTCCCTGGCCGCGACGGGTCGCTCATACTCGACGACACGTACAATGCCTCGCCACGGGCCGCTGAGGAGGCTCTGGCGGCACTCACGAACGCCACGCACGCGGGCAAGCGCATTGCGGTGTTGGGCGACATGCTCGAGCTTGGCAAGTACTCGGCCGAGGCGCACGAGCAGGTGGGGGCGTTAGTGCCCGCGAGCGCGGACCTCCTGGTCACCGTCGGCGTCCGCGCTCGCGGCATTGCCGCGGGCGCTCTGAAGTCCGGCCTACCCGAAACATCCATCGTCCAGTTTGAGCGGGGGAGTGACGCGGCAGACTATCTACTAAAAGAAATAAAGAAGGGCGACGTAATTCTTATTAAAGGCTCGCAGGGTATGCGCCTCGAGCGCGTCGTGGCAGCACTTATGAAAGACCCTGCCGATGCTCCGCGGCTCCTCGCCCGCCAAGACCCCGAGTGGCTGATGCGGTAGCTTAATTAAAATTTGTCAGCGCATCTTGTAATACTTCGAGTTCTGGTTCAGTGATGGTTGCAACTCCTGTCTCTATATAGTCATCATCACCATTCACAATTGTCTCAAAGATAAGTCTTTGTTCATCTTCAGTAGCACCAAACTTGCGTGCCCACCACCCGAGCGCCTCCATATCAACTCCGTCGATTTCTCCGTCTGCGTTCGCTTTACGAATATAAGAAACAAGCAAACGAGCCTCTAATTCATCTATACCTTCACTACGAGGGGCTTCAAACATATATTAATTATACTACATATAATATATAATGTCAATAATGACCCTACGGGGAATCGAACCCCGATTTAAGCCTTGAGAAGGCTCCGTCCTAGCCGTTAGACGATAGGGCCGTGGAGCATTTATACCACGAAATATGCTACAAAGTTCACTGCTACCTATTTTGAAGCCTATATTTTATGAGAGCTGCTTTTCCTTCTCGTAATACAGCATCGAAGATTGGTTTATCAAATGAAGGAGTTCTATCTTGCGGATCTTCTGGTCGAAGCCTTTTCAACATCATTGGGTCATCTTTAGCAGGTGTGAAATATATTCTATAAATACTCTGTCGTAACCTGAGTTCAACCGTAACCATGACTCCTCTTTTTGCGTGAGGAGCCACGTACGCACTCGTCGCAAACAAAAGCGACTCAACAGATTTTTGTGGTGCCTCCCCGCTCATCGCGATGACCGTACCACTAATTTTAATATTTAGCAACTAGGGTTCTTGAATTACGTGTCGCTATGGTCACCACCTTATTATCGTTCTGGTTTCAGAACTACTGCGCTTTCAATAAATTCCAACGTAACTCCCTCTCGCTTAGCAGCGTCGAGAATTTCGCGTATAGCCATCGAACGCGCACGATGAAATTGCGACCTTGTTAAGGTTCCATTTTCATCAACTCGCTTGACTAGTGTTCCTCCCACATGTACCTGTCTAAACAAAAGTTTTATTTTTTGTCCAGCAGTATCTGTAATTCTAAGTACACATTGATACCTACCGTCATCGGTGATTGTAACCTTAACCACCTTAAACTCACCCGTACCAATTTCGATGCGCTTCCTTTCGTTTTCCACCAGGGACTTATACCACTAATTTAAAGATTTGGCAACTAACGATTTGACCAGGTCGGAGTCGGCGTTGCCGGACACTTCTTTCATAACTGCGCCCATCAACTTGCCCATGCCCTTTGCGTCGGTGACACCGAGCTCGGCTTTCTTTGCGTCGACTATCTTTTGAATGTCAGCTTCGGCCATTTGAGGGGGGAGGTAGGCTTCGAGGATGGCGCGCTCGGTCTCTTCCTTCACTGCGGAGTCCTCGCGCCCGCCGCTACGGAATGCTTCCGCGGCCTCCTTCCTCTTCTTTATTTCGCGGCGTATGACGGCGAGTGCGTCTTCGTCCGGCAATTCCTCGTCGGGCTTCCGCTTGGTGGCGACTAGCTCGTTCATAAATGCCGCGACCAGCCCGCGCAGTGTGTCGGTCCTCACCTTATCCCGCGCCTTCATAGCGGTCGGTATTTCACTTTTTATTTGCTGATGTAACATAAGAAACAGTATACCACTCAATAGTTATATTTTTTGCTCACGCATACAATTTTGTCTTCTGTTTTCAACATTTTTTACAGCCTCGCTACTACCGTATTTAAAACCCACCGAAAGAATCCCTCGCCTTAGTTCTTCGGAGGTGGGCATAGGATTTCCGGTCCCTTCGGCGAGTGCTGTCTTCATTGAGGTAAGCTTCAAAGAAAAACTGTTTTGAGAACATTGCGTAGGACACTCACCATGTCCAAAAGGGCAAAGAGCTGAAATTTTTTCGGTAGATGAGGACATGTATAATAATTATACATGGACTCGGTACTTTTGGTAGGAGTGGCTTTTTTGCTCTTTATTAACATTGGCGCACTTATTTTCTTTTTTACGCGCAAACAGGCGCCGGTGCCTGCCGCGACTGATGGACTACAGCTCCTGAATGACCGGATTGGCGAGCTGTCCCGCACCCTCGACGAGCGGCTGGACCGCAACTCAAAGACATTGCACGAGTCGGTGCAGTCGCAGATGGCCGAGTCCTTTCGCCTCATTAAAGACGTGACGACGGGCTTGACAAAGCTCGACGAGACCAACCGCCAGGTCGTGTCCTTCGCCGACCAGTTGCAAAACCTGCAAGACATTTTGAAAAACCCGAAGCAGCGGGGGATATTGGGCGAGTACTATCTGGAGACGGTACTGAAAAATGTGATGCCGCCCGGCTCGTTCCAAATGCAGTACGCTTTCACCAACGGCGAAATAGTGGACGCGGTCGTCTTTATGCGCGACCGCATCATCCCCATAGACTCAAAATTCTCTCTCGACAACTACAACAAAGCTATCAATGCGCGCGAGGGGAATGAGCGTGAAGGGTATGAGAAAGCGTTTAAGCAAGACTTGAAAATCCGTATTGATGAGACGAGTAAGTACGTGCGGCCGGAAGAAAACACGATGGAATTTGCCTTCATGTTCATTCCCTCAGAGGGTGTGTACTACGACCTGTTAGTCAACCAAGTGGGGGCCATGAAGACGAACACCCGCGACCTCATAGAGTACGCGTTCGGCAAGAAGGTCATCATTGTCTCGCCTACGTCATTCCTTGCCTACCTGCAGACGGTGCTGCAAGGGCTTAAGGGCCTGCAAATTGAAGAGCAGGCGAAGGAAATACAAAAGCGCGTGGGGGAGCTGGGCAAGCATCTTAGGAGTTACGAAGACTACATGGCCAAGCTGGGCAACACCCTCCAGACAACGGTCAACCACTACAACGCCGCGTACAAGGAGCTGGGCAAGGTAGACAAGGACGTATTGCGCATCTCCGGGGTCTCGCCCGAGTTTACCGTACAGACACTTGATGCGCCGACCCGAGAGTGATATAGTACCTTTCAATGAAACACGCGGTGATACAAACAGGGGGGAAGCAGTACCTGGTTGAGGAGGGGTCGGTCGTGACTATTGAAAAGTTGCCAGGGGACTTGAAGGTGGGCGACGACGTCACTTTTTCTGACGTCCTGCTGACCGCAAATGAGGGAGATGTCTCCGTCGGCACGCCGACCGTCTCAGGTGCGAAGGTCGCGGGCACGGTCGCGTGGGTGGGGAAGGGTGAGAAGAAAATAATTTTCCGCTACAAAGCCAAGAGTAACCGGACCAAGAAGAAAGGCCACCGCCAAGAGCAGCTGAAGGTCAAAATTACGAAAGTATAGTGTATTCCGTATTCGGTATACTGTGTTGAGTATGGCTCGCTCGCTCGATGAACTTGTGGCCCTTATTGCTGAGCTCCCTGGTGTGGGTCCTCGTCAGGCGCGCCGCATTGCGCAGTTTCTCCTCCACAAAAACAAAAGTTTTGCGACAAAGCTCGCCGAGCACCTGAAGAGCCTCCACGACCACATAGCGCAGTGTACGCGCTGCTTCCGCTTTGACGACGTCGACCAGTCGAAACTGTGCTCGCTGTGCGCCGGGACCGCCCGCGATGTCTCCCAACTAGTCGTGGTAGAGAAAGACGTTGACGTCGAGGGTATTGAGGACGCGGGTCTATACCGCGGCCGCTACTTCGTCTTAGGCAGCTTGATGCCGCTCAACCCAACGCGAAAGGCATTCATTAGCCCGCGCACCGCTGAGCTCGCTGCGCTTATTAAAAAGGAGTCGTCGCTCACGGAGGTCATACTTGCCTTCGCGACCACGCCCGAGGGCGACTACACTGCCCGCGAGGTGAAGAAGTTGTTAAACGAAAAGTATCCTAAACTCACGGTCTCTATGCTTGGCCGCGGTCTCTCGTTAGGGGCTGAAATAGAATACGCCGATCACGAAACCTTGCGTAATGCTTTCACCGGTCGAAAGTAGCGGAATACTCAATACGGAATACTGAATACTGAATACTCTTCAAAAGTCTTCTGCGGCACCGGTGACGCCGACCATGGCGGCGCCGTAGTCGCTCTTATCCATAGACAGGAAGGTCGTGCGTTTTTCATCAAAGTACAGGTCCACCTTGCCCGTTGCGCCATTGCGGTGCTTCTCGACTAAAATTTCGGCTATGTTGGTCTTTTCAGCATCGTCGTTCATTTTGTCTTCGCGGTGGATGAACATGACCACGTCCGCGTCTTGCTCGATGGCGCCCGAGTCGCGCAGGTCCGACAGGCGCGGCTTGCCGCGCCTGGTCTCTATAGCGCGCGACAGCTGCGAGAGGGCCAACACCGGCACCTCAAGCTCACGAGCAAGACTCTTGAGCGAGCGAGATATTTCGGTCACCTGCTGCACCATAGAGTCTGACGCGCGCGTGGCGGTCGGCGCCATCAACTGGAGGTAGTCGACGATCAAGAGGCCAATGCCATGCTCACGCTTGAGACGTCTCGCGACCGAGCGCATGATGACCGCGTTCGTTGACGGCTGATCGTCTATGTAAATAGGAGCCTTCGACAGTCGCCCCATAGCCTCTTGTATGCGTTGGTAGTCGTCGTCTGACTTGATGCGACCCGTGCGCATGTCCCACGCATTTACCTTCGCTTCCGCGGCAAGCAGGCGGTCAACCAACTGCTGCGAACTCATTTCAAGTGAGAAAAATCCGACCGGAGTGTTGTGTTGAATGGCGGTCTGGCGGGCAATGTCGAGTGCGAGCGACGATTTACCCATCGACGGCCGCGCGGCGAGGATGATGAGGTCGGCGGGTTGGAAGCCGGCAAGCAAGTTGTCCAAGCCGACGAAGCCGGTCGGCACACCGCGCAGTATATGCTCTGAACTATGCAACTTTTCAAAGCGGTCCCACGCCTCACCTAACATGTCCTTCATGGCGACGAACTTGCGCATGGTAGGGGAGGCAGTGACTTCGCCCATCCTTTTGTCTGCAGTGTCCAGCAACTCCTCAATAGATTGCGCCTCGTCGTAGCCGAGCTCAGTAATTTCGACCGCAGCGTCAATGAGCGCACGAGCCAGCGCCTTCTTCTGCACAATTTCGGCATAGTATTTTAGGTTGGCCGAGCTTGGTACGCCACCGACCAGCTCGGCCAAGTACGCATTACCGCCCACGCGCTCAAGCTCGCCCATTTCGTTCAGGCGGTTACCGACAGACAAGAGGTCGATGGGACTTCCGGCGCTCATGAGGTCGAGCATTGCGCGGAAGATGATGCGGTGCTTCTCGACGTAAAAGGACTCGGACGAGACTATGTCCACCGTGTCGAACATGGCGTCAGCCTTCAACATCAAGGCGCCCAAAAGCGCCTGTTCAGCGTCTATGTTTTGCGGTGGGATGCGTCCGGCGGTGGAGGTAGGCATAGTTCAATGGTACCACCGGCACTTCGGCATGCACGTGCCACTGCGAACATCTTATGCACCGACTTATGCAGTACCTAGACAAATATTTAAAAAAAGTGTACGGTCACTATATATGGCGTGGGAGAAGCTTACTTTCCTAGAGATATCAGAGAGAAAAAAAGGCTCGAAAAGCCTAGTACTCCAGGCGCGGCAGCTATTCGTTTTGGGAATTCCTTTTTTTGGTCTCACCGGAGCTCTCTATAATGATCTCCGTATCGCAATTGCTGGCACCAGCGCTTGCCTTGCGGGCGTAGTTGCCGCACTGGTGTGGTCTAACAGGCTTGATGAAGAAGTCGAAAACGGTGAGCGATACGTCTCCGACGACGACGACAGCTACGCCTAAAACCAATTCTTGAGTTTAAAGTAGAGGAAGAGGAGGACGGTCAGGCACACCATGCCGCCGAGGATGATGTAAAAGTCGTTAGGCATTCCCACGATGGGCGTGTGCACGGTGGTCATGTTGAAGAGGCTCGCAATGAATGTCAGCGGGTAGGCAATGAAGGCCATGACCGTCAGATTTTTCATTATTTCATTCTGCCGGGTGGACAGGAGCGCCATGTTGGTCTCACGCAGCTCGTCCAAGACGTCGTTGAGTGTGGTGATGCGGCTGTGCACGCGGTAGTGCAGCGCGCTGGCTCCGCGGACGTAGCGCGCCATGTCGTCGCCAAACAGGGTGACCACCGCCTTTTCCAGAGTTTTTAAAATTTCGTGATGTGACGCGACAAGACGCTTGTGGGTCAAGAGTTCGCGGCTAGCGTGAGAAATAGTGGTCACCATTTCCCGTTCGTGTCCTTTGAAAATTTTCGCTTCTATGCCTGTGATGGTGTCTTCGAGCGCGTCCAACTCATGTTCAGTCGACTGGTACAGGCGCTGAATGAGCTCAAGGAAGACGAAGCCGGCGTTCACCGTCACACCCTTCTTCTGCGGCAGGAGGGACGCTGTTTCAAACGCTTTGCCGAGGTCGTACAGGGCGCTCCCGGTCGTGTAGTGCGTGGTAATAATAAAATGCTTGCCCAAAATGATGTCTATTTCTTGATTATTTTCAGTCCCGCGCGTGTGCCGCAGCGAGGGGAAGTGGAGGACCAGGTACACGCACTCGTGGTACACGTCGGCGCGGGGCTTGGTCGTGGGAGACAGGAGCTCTTCGATCAATAGCGCGTTCAGTTGAAACTCTTCAGCCACAGGCAGAAGCTCTTCCATCGTTGGACTTTCAAAGTCTATCCACACCACGCCACCCTGCGTATAGCGAGAAATCATTAGTATTCAGTATAGCGCATCTGCTACAATACCCACATGTCGTTTGATGAATTACGTGCGCGTCCGCGCACCGTGGCGGTTGTTGCTGCTCTGGTCATCAGTGCCTTTGGTGCAGGGGTATTTCTCGGTGGCTCGGATCGTGTTTCGTTTGGTGGAGGCGGGGCACAGAGTGAGCTTATGCCCGAGTCCGTTGACTTCGGCCCACTGTACAAGTCGTGGCGTCTGTTGGAAGAACATTTTGTCTCGGCGTCATCGTCTGAAGTCGTGACTACTGACGATCGCGTGTGGGGTGCCATCGAGGGCCTCGCCGGCTCCTACGGCGACGACTACACTATTTTCCTTCCTCCTGCAGACAAGGAGCTGTTTGAAAGTGAGGTGCGGGGCGACTTCGAGGGTGTGGGGATGGAAATAGGGGTTCGCGACGACGTGTTGACCGTCGTCGCACCACTCAAGGACACACCCGCATACCGTGCAGGTATCCAGAGTGGGGACAAAATTTTAGAAATAGACGGTGAGTCAACACGAGGTATTACTACTGAGGCTGCAGTGAAGAAAATTCGCGGTGAGGGCGGCACGTCAGTGTCCTTCCGCCTTCTTCGCGAGGGAGGCGAGCCCTTCAACCTCTCGGTGGTGCGCGACGTCATTATCCTTCCCACCCTCGACACGTCAGTTGTTGATGACTCAGTCTTCGTTATGCGACTGTACGGGTTCAATGCACAAGCGCCGCAATTTTTCCGCGACGCCGTGCGCGAGTTCGCCGAGTCAGGGTTGGACAAGTTGGTGATAGACCTTCGTGGTAACCCGGGTGGGTACCTTGAAGTCGCAGTGGACCTGGCCAGCTGGTTCCTGCCGGTAGGGAAGGCCGTGGTTATTGAAGACTACCAAGACGAGTCGAAGAATAATACGCACCGCAGTCGCGGCTACAACGTCTTCACTGACCGATTGAAGTTAGTCATCCTCATCGACGAAGGTTCGGCATCAGCGTCTGAAATATTTGCCGGTGCGATGAGGGCCCATGACAAGGGAGTGTTGATAGGGGAGAAGTCGTTTGGCAAAGGCTCAGTGCAGCAGGTGTTCCCCGTCACTGCCGACACGTCGCTCAAGGTGACGGTCGCGCGATGGTTGACCCCTGACGGCACTTCAATTTCACATAACGGGCTTGAACCAGACATAGTTGTCGAAATGACCGCGGAAGATAGGGAAGCGGGGAATGACCCGCAGCTTGACCGCGCGGTGAAGTTTCTTCAAGAGGGCAGGTAAACGACGATTGCTGATTGGTACCAGCGTTTAAAGAACGAAAGGATGGTGTGGAGTAGTGAGCGCATAACCGGCTCGTCAGGTTGCGATGAAGTAACCTCTTGCGTTGCTACGGCAAGCAGAGTCGTTGGCGCATCAGTTGGTGTTTGTGTGGGAGTATATTCTGGCGCTGGAACTGGATTCGTTGGTGTCACGTGGGCTACTACTGGCGTCGCCGCAGGAGTTTCTTGGTTTAAAGGAGCGACAGTAACAGGGGCTTCTGGTTCAGGAGGTTGAGGTAGCGCGGGGGTGACCGTCGTTTGTTCTGCGTCAGGCTGTGGTGCGGCAGTGCATCCGCCACCAAGAATATTCGAGTCCCAGCCCGGAGCTTGCGGGCCCGAGCACCACGGTAGCGTGCTTGCGCCGCCTCCACCGCCACTACTTGGCGCTGGAGTAGGGGTTGGTACAGGGCAGTCAGTCGTCGTAAAGGTTCCGTCGCTTGAGGTCGCTGTGTTTCCTGGTGCATCTTTTGATACAACGGCGTAGTGGTAGGTCGTACAGGTAGCGAGTCCTGTCAGTGTGTGTTGGTGCGACGTTACTCGTGGCGCGGTGTCGACTTCTGCTGTAGCGAGGTCGTAGACTGCGGTGAGTCCGTAGACTACCTGTGTCGACGCGTCTTCGTCCGTGGTCCATGATAGGGTGGCTGTCGTGCCGGTAATGCCGCTGACGTCGATGGCTGACAAGGTCGGTACAGTAAAGTCGGTATTGACTACAGCGAATGCAGTCGCGCTCACAAATGAAGTTGGGGTGGTGAAGTTGGTATATTCAGCGGCAACCCATACTGCATCAAGGATGGATTCACGAATTCGTGCTTCAGCGAGCATTCCGTCCCACACACGCGCGTTGTCCGAGTTACGATTACCCCAAGTAAGCGCAGTACTATTGTCCAAGAGTGTGCCGCTAAAGGGTTTTTCGTATTCCCATGTATTGGCAGTTCCATTGTGATAAAAGATGGGTTCGTTCGCATCGCTCGTTGCGTCGTGTGCGAGGTGCACGAGTTCCCATGTGTCAGTCTGAGGGGTAGACGGGGTGTCGAGTTGGCGCCAGTCAGCAAGCGCGTTCGAAAAGAAGCGTTCGTACCCTAACCCATGCTCGATCCCTGGGCGTACAAATACTTGGTCGTTTGGGTTGCCTTTATCGTACCAACGTCCGAGCGAACCACCGCCGTACCCATGCATGTAGACAAAGGATTGGATGGTGCGTACCGCTGCGTTGCTGGTGTACGATGTCACTGATTTGTCAGTAGTTCCTGCTCCGAAGGTTGCTGCAAACCCGCGCGCTTTTAGGGCGTGTGGTCCATTTTGAGTGGCGCCGCCTGTATTCGTAATTGAGTGGTTGCCCGTTGAGTCGGTTACCAGGTCGTGCGTAACGAATGCATAGTCTTGCCACACGGCGTTTCGTCCATACGTCTCAGTTACTCCTGGCTGTGCCAGTACTCCTGCGTCTGAGCCACACTGCAATGTCAATTTTTCACCAGTCGCAAGACTTGAGGTGAGACGAGTAAACAGGAGTAGCGACTCAGCGCCTTGGTCGTAGGTTACGAGTTCGAGCGGGAGGCGCGTGGCACCTTGAAATAGTTGCAAGTCGCCACCGTCCGCTTGGCACGAGGTGAATATGCCGTGGCCAGCAGGGAACAGTGCGTCAGTGATTGTGATGACGAACCCGGAGGGCAGGCTCGACGTGTAGGTCAGCTCAACCTCTCCCTGGTACAACGCCGCCTGTGCTACCGGAACACTGAGTGCAAAAAGGCTAGTGAGTATCACGAGTCCTTTCGCTGTGATATGTCTAAGTTTCATACGTTGTTATGCTGGCAGTTGCTCCACTCCGCCGCAGACTTTTACAAGTTCGGAGGTACACATCTCCTTTCCGTTTTCATCTTTTATACAGATCGGTACTTGTTTAACCCACTCACATACCGATGAGGGATCAGTATCCATTCCGGCAGCCTCAGCGATGTCTCCTACAACAGCGTCCGAGAGGTTTTCAATCATAGTATAATTATACTACTTTATATAACTTATGTCAATACTGACAAACCACGAATCTTAAATCATAATTCGTACATCATGCGCGTCATACTGCTTACGGACGTGAAGAAGGTGGGGAGGAAGGGGGAAGTGGTGAACGTAGCCGACGGCTACGCGCAGAATGTGCTGATACCAAAAAAGTTGGCTGCGCCCGGCACTCCCGAGAGCCTGAAGAGGGCTGTACAAGCAGGAGAGCAAAAAGAAAGCGAGCGCACAAACCGCGCGCAGGCACTTCAGCAAACTATAGAAAGCCTGCGAGGCAAGACGCTGACCATCACTGCGCTGGCTAACGACAAGGGCACGTTGTTTAAGACCCTGCGAAACCACGACCTGACGGACGCTATACAACGCCAACTCGGTGTGTCTATCCCCGAATCTGCCCTCTCCGCCCCTGAAATCAAAAAGGTAGGAGAGTACATGGTAACTATTTCATCGGGTAGAATTAAGACAGCCGTCTCGGTCTTGGTAAAAAACGTATAAATAGTAAAAGTATTTGAAATAAAAATTACCCGTGTTATAGTCATGTTCTATGTTTGAAGCTGCTTGCGCTTTTTATTTGCAGGATATGGAGCCCTCAAAAAATATCGGAGCTCTCCCGAGGCCTGTTATTGAAACCCATCCAACGTACAACACTACACTCTATAAAGACCGGGAAGCAAATTCGCATGACATAACAAAAGCAGTAGCAAACCTTGAAGAAATATACCTTGTTCATCATAACAATGGAGTGTTAACATGGCTCCCGAGCTTTCGCTCATCTTTAGACGTTACGTCGGATGTTTTGCAAAAAGTGTATGTACCTTCAGATAAAAGAATTGCCTACCATGGATATGTAGTAAAGATACGTGACAATGCAGTTGGCCTAGAGCGAATCCAAGCTGGATTGGAAAATGGTTTAGAGCCGTACACAACATGTAAAGCGGCAGCCGACACTGTAGTTAAGAAAATTTTAAATAACGCAACACAAATTCAAATACTCCTCACCACTACCCTCTAGGTTATATGCCCTTGCTTGGTATTTTAATTGTTTGTGTCATTTCGGCTATTTCCGATTGAATACGGGTTACGTCGCTGAGGTATTCTTTAATGATCTCGTTACCATTTTCAAGATTTGGCATTGCTTGACTTTTTGCTTCTAGTTCACTCAGTAGACCTCTGAGGATCTCGGTATTCTCTCCACGGAGGTCAAGTTTAAGAATTAATTCTCGCAATTTATAAACCATGATCATATTGTCGGTTTCAACTGACATTCGATACGTTTCGTAGTCTGCTTCTGACCCGCTCCACTTACCTTCGGCAAAGTGCGGCGAAGCTGGAACCCCATTTTGTTCAATGACCGCCGTCGCTTTTTCCGTCAACTCTTTGTCTGCGTAATCTGGTCCACTGCTGGGATTATATGGTTCTCTCTCAAGTTTTGAATCATCGTCGGGTGTGTAAGGCTCCCCTCTTAAAGTTGGTTCTCTCTCATCCATCGGAAACTCATACGAAGTTTCGATATTGGACAAAATGTCGTTAAAACTTTCGGCAAATAGAGACTCAAATGCCATATCTTATATAGTAATTATATCATTATAACTATGTATAGTCAAATAAAATAAAGGCACATTCAACCATACATTGCATCAATAGGGAGGGTAGGGGATACGGCATCGCCAGCATCTGCTATACGGATTTCGTCTCCACTCAGCTCATCGGTAGTATTTTCTGCGTAAAGCGGGCCCACACGTTCTTTGTATTGTTCAAATGACTCAGCATACGGTGGCTCACCGCTCTGCGCTCGTTCGATGCACTCTTTCATCCACCCCACATGCTGTTCGTATTCTTCAAGTTGTGCATAGAGGTCGCGCAACACTCGGTCAGTGTCTGGTGTTGCATCAGGGAACGCATCCTCTCTTGCAACAATTTGTCTAGTCAAGCTCGCAATAACTTCTTCTTCAAACTCTATCTGCTGCTGAGTTGATTCGATAAAACCATAATCAATTCCGGCAGCATCAAATACTCTTTTTTTCAAGGTAGACCCTACGGTTTCGTAAGTCTCTCCAGCCATAGTTACATTATACCATGGAAAACTATATAAATCAAGTATTCCTTCGCTAAAATTCTTTGGGGAGGGAAGTAATAGGGCAGGCACGTTGATTTTCAGCTCGGGCCAACTCATGCACTATTTTCTCATCACGACAGTTGGGGTCCAGAAAGCGCTTTGAACCGCGTACACCTTTTAGGTCTCTAAAACAGGCCTGTACGTAGTCTTCTAGCGCTGACAAACGTTTTTTTTGGCTCTGGACACATTGTGGACTTTCACCAAAGCGGTCCGGTGGTTGCTGAGATACCTCAGCGATGGGATAGAGAGACAGGGCAAGACTGCCTACCAACATTTCTTTCATCATAGGTGTTGTGTATGAAAGGAATCCTACCATAGAAATTGGATATGCCTAGCGATACGATTTTGACAAATAAGTATAATAATGATATAATGTAATCATATGAAGGAAAAATCACCAAAAAAGTCTGACATGGAACAACTTGCAGCATACCAGGCACGGAAGGCCAAGTACGAAGCTGAAAAAACAGAACTAGAGAAAGAGTATGAAAGCATAACAGAACCTGTACGTTCTGGAAAAAAAGAATGGTTTACAAAGGACGAAGTAGATAGATTACAAGAAATACAAAATAAACTTGTTGAATTGGATGAGAATATTAGAATATGTAATGAGTATATTGATATTTACTCATCTGGAACTCCTAGTTACGCCTGGCAAGAGGATCCTGAGCAAGTGTTCTCAGTCGCAGAATTACCAAAAGACGCTGTGGCAGAAGTTGTGCAAGCACTTGTTTAAATTAACGTAGTTACGCAGTGCTTTTTGAAGTTGGCATTACTTTTTCCGCTTTCGCACACAAAGCCTCAGCATCTTTTTGAGCGGATTGGTAGCTTTTCGCCAGTTCAATGCAATCTGAATTCCTGACTCTCGTTCGCGGTGAACTCATTAGATTTTTCCCAGAACGAAAGGTGCATAAATCTTGATAGTTCTGAAATTTTTTGCGTGCATAATCATTGAATTGGGTGCACACCTGTGCGGCAGGGACTCTTTGTGAAACAATTTCATTCGAGAGAGTTTCGCTTTTGAGAGGGGTTGGTGAAAAAAGAAAAAGGCTCGTAAGAATGACATAGGAACTCGGAAAATTTTCTAAAAACTTCTCTTTAGTTTTCATAAAGTTTTAACCTTTTACCTCCACCACGTTGCGCTCGGTGGTGGAGCCGTCGAAGCGGGTTTTGCGTGCGCGGCGGAAGGAGACAATGCCCGCAATTTTCGCAAAGAGAGTGTGGTCCTTGCCCATAGATACATTGCTGCCTGCCATGAACTTGGTACCACGCTGGCGGATGATGATAGACCCAGGCTTGGCCGCCTGCCCTGCAAATAGTTTGACCCCCAGGTACTGTGGGTTAGAGTCGGTTAGGTTTTTGGCGCTCCCGCCAGCTTTCTTAGTTGCCATAAGGGGGAGTATACCGTATAGAGTAGAGAGTATCAAGGTATATGGGCGGGATCTTTAAATCCATAAAACGAGATGAAATATTCATCCTTGCGGTCATCATTCTGGTTGCGGCGGCGGCCTTTGGCCTCGGGCGACTGTCGATAACGACGGCTGAAAAAGAAGCATTTTCCATTATCTACCCGGGTGAGGTGAAGGGGGCGGTCCTTTCCGACTCTCAGGCCCCCACCTCTCCTGCTCCTTCTTCTGGCGCCTACGTCGCGTCTAAGACCGGCGCGCGGTACCACCTGCCGTGGTGCGCCGGTGCGCAGTCTATAAAGCCGGAAAATAAGGTGTATTTCGATACCAAGGAGGCAGCTGAAGCCGCAGGGTACACTGCGGCGGGGAACTGCAAGGGGTTATAATAGGCGACATGTTAGTCATAGATATCGAAGCCTCAGGCACCAACCCGCTCAAGCACTCCATAGTGTCCTTGGGTGCGTTGGACTTTGAAAATCCCTCGAATCAATTTTACGACGAGTGCCGCGCGTGGGACGGTGCGCACATAGACCCAGGTGCACTTGAGGTCAATGGCTTTAGCGAGGCCGAGCTAACCGACCCCTCGAAGAAAAGCGAGGCCGAGCTCCTGCGCGCATTCCTCGCCTGGGCGGCCGACTTACCCGACTGGACACTGCTGGGGCAAAATCCTTCGTTTGACCGCGACTTCATTGAGCTCGCGTGTGACCGCGCCAACATCAATTTCCCCTTCGCCCACCGAACCATCGACACGCACACACTGTGCTACATGCACATGCTGCAGCACGGAGTGACGCCGCCGTTCGATAGTCTCAAGCGTCGCACGGCGCTCAACTTAGACGCAGCATTGAACTACTGCGGCATACCCGCCGAGCCCGAGCCACACAATGCCCTGACCGGAGCCATGAGTCACGCCGAGGTGGCGTCGCGCCTGTTGTATGGGAAGAATCTTTTGCCCGAGTTCGACATGTACCCGATACCGTGGGAGGTGCGGAAGAAGCCGCGCTAACATACACCTATGGATCCTAAAACTACGATGCAAACACCTGAGGAGCACCGGCTCGAAGAAGAGCTGCGTCGGTGCGACCCGGACAAGGTGGGTCATGACAAGGAGGTAAGTGTCGAGCGCATAGCTCGCATGGCGAAGGAAATCGAAGACGGCTTCCACCTTCTCTCTAAATACCGCTTGGGCGCGACCTTCTTCGGGTCGGCTCGCTGCGGGGTGGGGGAGGAGTATTACGAAGCGGCGCGCCTCCTTGCGGGACGACTGTCGCGCGCCGGCTTCTCCATAGTGACTGGTGGTGCGTCGGGCATTATGGAGGCGGCCAACCGCGGCGCCTTCGAGGCGGGCGGTCAGTCGGTAGGGTTGAACATCAAACTTCCCCATGAACAAGGGTCGAACGAGTACTTGACCGAGGAAAAGACGTTTAACTACTTCTTCTCGCGCAAGGTTATGTTGACCTTCGCGTCCGAGGTGTACCTGTACTTCCCTGGCGGCTTCGGCACCTTCGATGAGCTGTTTGAAATTTTGACGCTCATTCAAACGAAGAAAATTAAGCGCGTGCCGATCATCTTGTATGGGCGCAAGTTTTGGGAGCCGGTCATTGCCATGCTGCGCAGTCAAATGGCTGAGGAATTTAATACTATATCCGCGAGCGACCTCGAGCTCTTCACCCTCGTCGACTCGGTCGACGAGGCCTACGACGCCGTTCTCGCGCAGGTGAAGTGTTAACTAATCAAATTTGGTGGTCATTATACCAAAAAGTTCGAACTTACTTCCAGCAAAATCCTGACTAACCCGCCGCCACCGCCTCGCAGACTCGGCGGCAACCCCGAAAGAAAAACACTCCTTGCATTTCTGATTTGGCGGGGGTGAAATTTCTTTTGAAAAAGGAAAGGGTGTTTTTCTTTCGGGGTTCTGCCCTCCAAGTATTCGGGCAGTGCGGCGGGTTCAATGCGGTGCTCGGACGGCGCGGGAGGAGGGGGTTGGGGGGG
>FRDC01001483.1_pt1 | contig 96815 bp, 206 predicted proteins | sample 1106171 | NCBI WGS metagenome assembly FRDC01 (sample SAMEA3930566, study PRJEB13176) | freshwater metagenome | biome: Drinking water system; feature: drinking water; material: water | place: Singapore | collected 2014-12-20
TTCGCCCGCCGTAGAGATTCAAACCTGGAGAAACTGCAAATGCGATTCAGCACTCTTTTCGCGTCCATCATCAGCGTCTTTGCCATCATTGCCTCAGCCCATGCCCAAGAGCCGCAGAAGGCACCCCCTCTGAAGTTCGGGACGACCGAAGGTTCGCCGTTCGTCTACAAGACCGCCACCGGCGAATGGACCGGCTTCGACATCGACCTGGCTCAGGCTGTCTGCCAGGAGATGAACGTCCCCTGCTCGTTCGTCAACTACGACTCGTTCCCTGGTCTTCTGCAGTCTGTTCAGCAGAAGCAGACTGATGCCGCCATCGGCAGCATCTCCATTACCAGCGAACGGGCGAAGAACATGGATTTCTCGACGCCCTACTTCAACTCGGGACTCATGATTATGACCCGAGAGCAGAACGATTCCTCTTTCAGCGGTAAGCTGGAGGCGTTCTGGACAACCGACCTGCCTTTCTACGGGAAGACGCTGGCTCCTGTCATCTTCATCTTCTTCGGCATCATGATCATCTTTGTCTTTGCAATCGCAAAGTGGAACGGCATGACATTCGAAGAGGCATTCTGGTCTGTTACGCAGAGTGTTCCAAGCGCCTCCGGCAAGAATGCCAGCAAGACATCTCATATTCTGGTGCTTGCTCTGAGCGTCGTATTCGCAGGTATCTTTGTCGCTCAGCTTACTTCGGCCATTACTGCTCATCACTTCGAGTATAACATCTCGATGCCAAAGGACCTGAGAGGCAAGGATGTTGCGACCGTTGACGGCACAACAAGCGTTGCTCTGCTCCGAGAAAAGGGCGCGAAGACGCATCTGGTCACCGACATCAACGACGCCTACAAGATGCTCGAAGCCGGTCAGGTCGATGCCATCGTCTACGACGCTCCAACCCTCCAGTTCTACTCCAAGACGGACGGCGCGGGCAAGGTGGCCGCAGTCGGCTCGGTTTTCGCGCAGCAAGACTACGGCATCGCCCTTCCCGAAGGCAGCGACCTCCGAGCTCGCATCAACCAGGCGATTCTCAAGGTCAAGGAAAACGGCGTTTATGATCGCATTTATCAGAAATACTTCGGCGTCGAGTAATGTACGACCACTGGAAGTGCGTCTCTATTGACGAGCAATGCCATGAGGATTCAGAGGCGGCGTGGATAGGACACGCGCATGCGAACAATGAGCTTCGCATGGGACGAATGGGGCAATGTAGTAGCCCTTCTATAGGCGCAGTCGAGCGTGGGAGGCCTGAATTGACAGGAAGATGCGGGGCCTGAATCGACAGGTGATCTGATGGGTAGGCCAACTGCGGGTAAGCCCATGGATAAGCCGAGCCGCATCAAAAATCCGTTCCCACCGAGTCCTAGTCAGTATCGAATCTGACCCTCTGACCTTATAGCAACCAGGAGACTTTAGAATGCCGCTCTACCTCGACCCAGTAACGAACCTTCAAACTGGCTCCGTCGCATTACTGAAGTCTTTCCAAGCCACCGATGGCTCGATAACGGCCACTTACCGTGGTCGTGGAAGAGGCAAGCGCAAGGAGAAGTTTGTCGTTCTCCTTCTTGGCGTACATGTTGACGGCGACAAGGCCTTTGAACCTGAGCAGGCGCTAAATGCAATGGGCTTCTTTCGCAACGAAAAGCGGAAAAAACCCGCGCATCCAAATCGGGAGTAACAGCCATGCCAAAAGACATGCCAAAAGAATGCTGTTGCGTCTGCGACCAGCATTGCCAATGTCCAGCCAACCTCGTCGGTTCCGAGATGCCCATTCTGCGAGCGCAATGCTTCGCATGTGGCAACTTCGTATGTACAAATTGCTCCTCCATACGGAAGTATGCTAAGGAGGGCAAGCGACGGCTCTGCAATAACTGCCAGGTAGATATGGATGGCTCTGAGTATCAGGTGACGTTCCGAATGGCTATGCTGTCTGGGTACGACAGAAGGCAATCGGCGAAGATCGCCAGAGAGTGTTGCGGTACCACCCATGAAAGAAGAACACGCAAGAGCCTTGTTTGAGATGGCTGGTTTCGAGATCAAGAGTCTCCACCGCCTCGATAACAAGTATTGGCCGCAGCATCAGGACTACTTCGAGGTTCGGAAAAATAACCCATGGTGGCTTGCTATTACGCCACACGGTCCTATCGAGATTGGCTGGCGCAAGCGGGTCATTTCGATATCTTGGGCAGATACGCCGCTTCAGTACACCGTCACCGAAGACGACGTAACCAAAAGCAAGACTCTTGTCCATGCCTGGAGCTATGCAAAGGCTCTTGAGTACCTGGATAATCTGGCGTGCCTGATTGCGGAGGACCGCATCGCTGCCGTATGCGCAGCAAGAGACGCTGCACGGGCGGCCCAAGATGCTGGCTCTGCCGGGACCAGCCCTTGAAGACGAAGCCTGCCAATGTCCGAACGCTGACCATTGTTGAGGCCATCCGCGAGTCTCAGCGATATGGCTGCAACCAGCATAGTTGGTATCGGCCTCTACCATGCAAGTCATCGGTAGAGGCGTTTGCCAGGCACATCGGCAAGTCAGAGAACATCCCGCTCAGCAAGGAACCAGGCAAGCGAGGCCTGTTCGTTCTTGATTGCAAGGCGCTCGACCTTGGCGAGTTTGGGCTTGATTTCCAAAATTGGCAGGTTTGCGAGTTCAGGAGGAGAAAAAAGAAGCATGGCTAAGAAGACCGCCAAGAAGACGGCAAAGCGCAAGGTGTTCAAGACCGCCGATGGCAAGGTCATCAAGGCGGGTATGGTGGTTTGGCTCCCGCCGCCCAAAGGCGATGATTCCTTCTTGATGCATTGCGAGAAGGTCGCCAAGGTCGATACCCAGGGGCCTATCTCGGGTTACCTGGGAACAGTTTTCCGCGGAGGCCGAATTATCCCAGAAGCGGTCTATTCCAGCCATGAGGCAGCAAATAAAGCCAAGGCAAAACGATAGACATTAGTTCGGGTGATGATCGGGCTTGGTACTCTAGTACCGAGCCTCTTTCCATTCGGAGAGTTATGAACAAGTCACCCAATATGAACAAGTCACCCAAGAAGCTAAGAGAAGAAGCTGCAAAGCTCGTACAGCAAGCCGAAAAGATAGAGCAGGAGTTGGCTGACCCGATGCATGCGCTTGCCTATGCAATACATCAGGCGACATGCGATGGCAACCATGCTGAGGGGTGCGCATGGGATTATGAGATACCTGCCGACATCGAAAGACTAGGCACAACCAGAAACTCGTATCTCCAATCTGCCCACCGACTGACAAAGAATATCAAGAAGATAGGGCTCGACATATCCAACAAGCAATTGATTGAACTGGTTGAGATCTTCAAAGAAGTCAGCCCAATCTACAACAACCGCTAAGGACACCAGGCTTATGGACCTGTCTTTCAACAATGCATTCAGCATTGCTGCGATTCTGGCGGCATGCACATTCATCGCCACTTGCTATCGCCAAATCAAGTCTTGGTTCTCTTCGCTATCGAACGTCTTTCTGCAGAAGACCTACATAGATGTCACAACATCCGAAATACTGATAGCATACTGTCTCAAAAACATGAAGACCTGGCGATATCGCCCCAAGACCTATATCGGAGATAGATGCACAATCGTTTCCCAGAACAGGGCAGAACGAGTGCTGTTCTCGGTATTCTCGCATCGCAAGAGTCTTTTGTTCTACTCTGGTAGAGACTTTTTGTTCGTATGCTCTGGGGCTGATTCCCACGCCGTTGCGGGGCTCAGCGGTCCACCGCCGACATTGGTTGAGGTTCTTTCTCCGAGGTTTTCCTTTGACCTTACGAAGGTATTGGCGAAGGCTATTGACGCGAATGAAGAAAGACTCAGGGCATCCGTAAAACCGCTTGAGCAAATGAGCTGGAACAGGTTTGCCATCTACCGAATCTGTGGCAGAGACAAATCGCTGGATGGCATGATGATGGGAAAAGGCGACGAATCGACCATCTCCGAACGAGGACCAACGGCTACCAAAGGTTCGCTGCTTGAGAGATGCGACATGCCCATTCTGCCACTCGCTCAGCAAGGGACCGCATTTCCGCTCCGCTATGCGGTAGAAGATCTGAAGTCCATCTCCGCCAATATCAAGAACCCGTTTGATTTCTATCCATACCCGCCGCATGTCATGCAGTTTGTTGCAGACTGCGAACGATGGAAGCAATCGCAAGAGTGGTTCTCGGAGAAGCAGATACCATGGCGAAGAGGCGCTCTTTTTGTCGGCAAACCAGGCTCCGGCAAAACGCTTCTCATCAAGTCTCTGGCGCAGCATCTGAATCTGCCGGTTTACTTATTCGACCTGGCCTCCATGTCCAATCAGGAGTTGTACCGCTATTGGGACCAGTCCACCTCCAACAGTCCAGCCATGATTGTTCTAGAAGACTTCGACAGCATCTTCCATGGGCGGGAGAATGTCTGCGGAGAGTCGAGCTCGGTGTCTTTCGATGCGATACTCAACTGTATCTCTGGTATAAAGCAGTGCGATGGCATCTTTCTCGCTGTAACAGTCAACGATATCTCCAAGATTGATTCGGCTATAGGTCTACCAGATCCCGAGAAAGGCATATCCAGTCGCCCTGGTCGTATTGACGAGATCATCTATATCAACGAGATGGACGCTGATTGTCGCAGAAAGTTGGCGGCAAGAATGCTTGAGCATCCTCCGCACTCAGAGGTTATTGACGAGATTGTGGAACGAGGGGATGGTATGACTGGTGCGCAGTTCTGCGAGATCTGCAAGCAAGAGTGCCTGAAGACATTCTGGATTCCGAAGGAAGAGCATGTCAGTCAACCTGCATGAGCAAGGCGGCATAGCCCAGAGAATCACAAATGCCTTTTCCACATGCGGTAAGGGGCCTTGGTTTTACTCAAACGATTATGCCGTTATTGATCTGGTACTCAATATTGAGGTTTTGGGCAGCCAATATGTCCCTCAAGACGACATCAATGCATGGAGCAATAGGTTGTTTCCTAAGACTCTCTTCCGAGTCTCTCTTGTGAATATCTGCAAAGGACAGTCGCCGATTTGGAAAGTATTCCGAGTCGAAGCAGCCCCAAGAGTATTACCCCAAAACAGTAGTTTGACCTGGACCGTTTTGCCAGCTTTCAGAAAGACGAGTTGAACCATGGGAATATCTTGCTACATTTATGTTGGTCCTTACCTCGAATGCAAGCGAACTGCCACAAAGAGCATCAAGGAATACGGATGCTCCAACGGCAGTTGTCTCAACAATCGTCGTTCAGATCTTAAGCCCTCGAACTTTTGCGCCCAATGCGGCTCTGCGATTCAAGAGTTCAAGAAAGAAAAGGTCTTGTCTGGCTACGAGGCCTCCTACCAACTCCCTGGCGAAAAACTGTTCGCTAGAACCGAGGAGCGCACCGAGGATTATGAGCCAAGTGTTTTTCTGCCGAACAGAGAGTATCGCAGCGTAAAGGGCAGCTGGAGAAAATCGGGATTCGGGGACTTCAGGACTGAGGATATTCCTGCGGGGACCAGAGAGCAGGAGATGGCAGAGTTTTGGAATGAGCATGTTGAGGAAATCAAGAAGCTCAAGACCATCTACGGCGAAGAGAATGTCGAGATGCGTTGGGGATTGGTGACCGACTACAGATGAATTTTGACCTGCTATATAGAATGGCTCGACCCCTCAAAAGGGCGACAGAAACAACAAAAGCCTTTGGAGTCTACATCTCCGATGGTCAGATGCCGTTTGGCGACCTATGCTATGGATTAGATCTAGTAAGAGACGGAGAGCCCTGTCTCAGAGCCTTGTTCGTATACGATGGAGCATTGGAGTATTTCGCAGGATTCATTCTTCCGGAGTCAAGTCGCATTCCGTCGATAGAGCATGGCAACAGTTGGCTTATAGTCCCTGCAGAAAGCACCCATGGGCGGATGGAACTCAAAACCGAGCCGACCTCGCCTTGATTGGTTTAATGGCTGCGTTGGCAAGCGCAGGTATGGGCAAGTTGAGGCCGCAAAGCAGGCGCAGCGCATCGCTGTCGAGCGAAACGTGCCGACAATGCGTTCCTATCAATGCCCATACTGCGGCGAATGGCATCTAACCAGCAGCCCCAAGAGGGAACTCAAATGAGCGAGTACAAACCGGTATACCAGAACAAGATATTCTGCAAAGAAGCCAAAGAGTGTTACTACTCTCTGGTTGGCGCTGGCTGCTGCAGCGGTCGAGAGGATGATGCCAACATAGAAGTGATACGGCAGACTATTGCCGGAGCTGTCAGTAAGCGGGTTTCGAACATACGAAGACCTCAATCGAGGAAAAAGAAATGACCCACATCTGCGATAATCGTTGCCGGGGCGAGAGTGGACATCATGCTTGGCCGTCCCCAAGAAAAGACGAATGTCTCTGCGACCAGCGTTTTACGCTTGGCGTCGAGAAAGTCTGGTGCCCTCTGCATGACGGCACCAAGGAAGAGCCGATTGACGATAAGGACCTGCTCGTTCAACTACGACCTTTGCTTGCCGCTCTGCCATTTGCAGACCACAAGAGGGGATTGGAAGAGACCGGCGAATGGATGAGGGCTGCGGGCGAAGAGATTGCGGCGCTGCGACAGCAGAGGGACTTGTTGGTTGCGGCATACAAGACGAGTAAGGCTCGCTGTCTGGTTCCTATTGGAACGAACACCGTGCCGCTTATAGCGGCTATGGGCGAAGCCTGGCGAGCTGCCGAAGCAAATCCTGAACTCAAGAAGATTTTGGAGAAACCATGAACAAGATCGAAGAACTCGGAGCCGAGGACAAGGTACTGCGCTGCGCCTTCTGCGGGCAAGAATACCCGGAAGGCACGCCAACCCACAAGCATCAGTCCTTGGCGGACCATATTCGGGTTTGTCCCGAGCATCCGATCGGCATTGAGAATCGCAAGTTGAAGCAGATACTCCGCTGCATAGCGGCTATCAATCCCAGAGACATCAACGAGAGCGAGCTGAGGGGCTATGTGAACAGTGCCCAGAAACTGGTCCCCGACTGGTTGACCTACAGTGGGTAGGGTAGACTTCATACGCCCACTGATGGATTTGGCCCTATAATGAGAGTACAGAAGGAGACTGTTCCATGATGTACTTTCGTTTAATGCTCGCCGTTCTCGTTGTTTTCTGCCTGGCAACTGCCGGTTACGGGCAATGCTCGTCTCGGTACCTGGCTCCATTCACGCCTGCTGCGCCTTTCGGCAACAGCACCAACAACTCTTTCGTCAAGGTCATGACGGAATGGTCTCCCTACGGTGACGGACAAACGTTTCTGGTTGTTGGTGGCAACTTCACTTCGATCGGGTCTGCGACCTTCAATCGGATTGCTACTTGGAACGGCACCAACTGGTCTTCCATCGGCAGCGGCTTCGATGGCGGTACAATTCTGGCTATCGCCGTCTATCGCGGCGACCTATATGTCGGCGGTAATGCCCTTGTCGTTGGAGGGACCACGGGGACCGTCGCTCGATGGAACGGGTCGAGTTGGCAGATGATTCTCCTTGGGACAAGCAGCATCATCAAGGCCATGACCGTTTACCAGGACGAATTGGTCGTTGGCGGGATCATCTACACGACTGGTACTGCTGGCGCGAATAATATCGCTCGTTGGAATGGTTCTGCGTGGAACACGCTTGGGACTGGCGTACAGGGCGAGGTGTTTGCGCTTGCGGTCTTCAACTCGCAGCTGGTTGTTGGCGGGCATATCTGGTCTGTTGGATCTCAGATGGCCCATGGGCTTTGCGCTTGGAACGGCGCTTCGTGGACTGTCTTTGGACCGACAAACATCTTGCAGGTTGGTTCCTTTACGGTATCTAATGGGTTGCTTTATGTCGGGTACAAGCTGCATGATGGGCAGGTGCAGATTGATGTTGCCAGATGGGATGGTTTGAGTTGGGAGCGATTGGGGATTGCCGATGGATGCGGTCCTGAGCCTGCGTGCATGATCGTCTACGAAAACGAACTGGTTATTGGCTCGGCTTACTCGTTCAACTGCAGCACCAACAGCGGCGATGGCATTATCTCGCTGCATAACGGTTCATGGACGCCGCTTGGCGGCGGTATCTTCGGCAACATCGCCTCGCTCTACCAATACAAGGGCGACCTGCTGATTGGGGGTAACTTCAATACGGCCGGCGGGTATACCTATCATGGCCTCGCCCGTTGGCGCAGCAGTACGGTATGCCGATCTGATTTTAACTGCTCAGGCATGTTGGGGATTGATGATATCTTCGTCTTCCTCAATGCTTGGTTTGCGGGAGATGCTCGGGCTGACTTCAATGAAGATGGAACGACCAACGTCGGCGACATTTTTATCTTCTTGAATGTCTGGTTTAGTGGATGTTGAATTGTCCCAACAATCTTATCTGCCAGGTGACCAATCCTGCTTTTTATTTGAAGAGGAAAAAAACTGACTCGGCCAAGTTTTCGACCGGCGTCGGCGGGCCGTTTGTGATTTTGACGTAGAGAGCATCATCCGGCAGAATCTGCTGCCCAATAGGTCAAACGAGGCCATCAGTCTCAAATGCTCTGCGATGAGACGACGGGTGAAGGAGCACCAGGCTACACTCTTAGATTGGGAGTAATCCTCATGTCGCTAAAAGTCTTCGGCCAACACGAGCAAAACACTCTTGACCAGATTCAGATGTCCATCGACAATGGCGCTGTCAAAGCTGTGCTTTGTGCAGATGGGCATAAAGGCTATTCTGTCCCTATCGGCGGAGTAGTCGCCTACCCTGACAAAATCTCGCTGTCCGCGGTCGGGTTTGATATCGCTTGCGGAATCAAAGCTGTCAAGACTGATGCCAAGTGGGATGATATCAAGAAGAGTCAGTCGCAGATTGCTGACGATATCGTAGCGAACGTTTCCTTCGGCGTCGGTAGGGTAAATCCTGCTCCAATCGACGACCCGCTTTTTGATGATGGCGCATGGCAGATTCCCGAGATCAAGCGACTCAAGCAATCTGCTTCGCAGCAGCTTGGAACCTGCGGAAGCGGCAACCATTTTGTTGACATTCTGATTGACGAAGACCAAAATGTATGGGTTGCGGCTCATTTTGGTTCAAGGGGACTCGGGCACCAGATTGCCTCCAACTACATTCAGGTCGCCGGAGGCTCTGACGGCATGGACGTTCCGCCCTGCCTGCTTGATGTCAACTCAACTCTCGGCAAGGACTACCTCGAAGGAATGCGTTTGGCTGGGCTCTACGCCTATGCCGGTCGCAACTATGTCGTCAACCTGGTAGTTCAACAGATTCTGAAGGCTGCTGTCATTGACGACGTTCACAACCATCACAACTTCGCTTGGAAGGAAACCCATGGCAAGGATGAACTCTGGGTCGCCAGGAAAGGTTCCACTCCGGCTTTCCCAGGTCAACGAGGCTTCGTTGGAAGCTCTATGGGCGGCAGGAGTGCAGTCGTTCGAGGAATCGACTCTTCGGACTCCAGAGACTCGCTTTACTCGACGGTCCATGGCGCAGGTCGGATTATGAGCCGAACGCAGGCTGCTGGAAAAATGAAGTGGCTGCCTGGCCCCGATGGCAAGAAGAGGCCGAAGAGGGTAACGAAGGGACTCGTTGACGAAACCTCGATGCGTCAGAAGATCAAGAACCAAAACATCGAGTTGCGAGGCGGAGGAGCGGATGAGGCTCCGGATGTTTACCGCAAGCTCGAAGATGTTCTTGAGCATCACTCTGGAACGATCCAGGTTGAGACCTGGCTCTCGCCCAAAATCGTTGTGATGGCAGAATCCGGAGAATTCGACCCGTACAAGGACTAATGCTCATGAAGAGGTATATGCTGGCGATTATGCTCTGTTTATGTTTGATTATGTCGTCATGTGACGACGGCAGAAAGCCTATCTATACCCGCTACAGCAACGTCGCCAGGGTTTTCTATCACGCTCGAACAGATTACAGCTTCTTGGTCTTAGATGAAAAGACACGAGAACTCATAAATCCAGTAGCGACACTCAATACCAGCATAGAAGGTCATGTTTATGCGGATCTGGCCGCAGATGAGCCAATGTGGGCCGAAGTCTCTGATTTCATACCTGGTGTCGGCCATCGAATCAATATTCACATTCATTCTGTCGCCCATGTTAGCGGCGGGGGCTGGAATCGAGGCAAAGGCGGCAGGGGACAAACCAGCATAATCGAATGAGGTTAATGTGGCGCAAGTTCGAGAACTGACCGAGGATGAGGCAAGAGAACTCTCTGACCAGGATGGCGCTGTCTTCCTTGGTAAGTCCTATCAGGATAAAAGCATTAGCCTCTGGTACGAGGTCGGCGGTAAGTTTATCGAGGTTTGGGTCACCAATGACTCTGCTCGTTGGGTTTTCGGCGGTGTAGAGTACGACAGCAGAGAAGACGTTGACCTGCCATGAAAAAGAAGACCCGCAAGAAGAGAAGCCCTCGCTTCAAAGTAGGCGATCGGGTATTTCACTACGTCTACACGGACAGAACGGGCACCGTTCGCAAGATCGAAAAGGATTGCGGTCGAATCTTTGTTCGGGTGTACTGGGATAAAGACTATCCTGGGTTTGAGAGGGGCGAATGGTTCTTCCCAGAAGGCCTGGTGAAGATATCTGAGAAAGATTGAATCCCATGATCGAGAAGAACTCCAACGCGACGACGCCCATCGGCATTACCGAGCAGAAGAAAATCGAGAAGATGACTCCCGCCCAATGCGCCAAGGAACTTGGCATCACGCAAAAGGCATTTTCTCGCGGCAAGAAACTACTCGCCCCCGGCTGGGGTAATGCTCGAATCGATCGAAACATGAGCTGCGGTAGTTGGCCCGAGCCGCATGTGCGAATCACGGTCTGGTGCCTGGACCGTCCCTGTATGTTCGGAAGGAACGGCAAGGCAATTGGGCATCCATTTGTTTGCGCCGATGCCGAGACCGTGAAGATGGCTTGGGTGTATCTTGCTGTCCAAATCAAGCGCGTCGAAGAGCGAGCCGAGAAGGTCGGTTGGGTAGAGTCAACAATCAACAACATCTAATGGGCACCCTGGTCGGCAAAATCACAGAAGTTCCCATCAAGGACCTGACCTTCCCGAAGAACGGATGCTACGACATTCGACTGGATTGGTGGTGGATAGTTAAGAACGAGTCATTGCTCTTCTATTGCCAAACCAGCATGTCTTTTGGGTCGCCACAGTGCAACGCTGACCGACGTTTAGCGGAGAGCGTTCGAGACAGAATCTACCCCGAGGCAGAAGTTCGGCAAATACCAGCAGTGTACATTCCGCATCGATCCTGAAAGCCTTCCCATGCCTCCGATTCGACCAGAACAAGTATCTGCCAAGTCTTCAGAGCTCATACCCGAAGCCGTATTCGATTGCTTCAATGATCTGATAGCGATGAATTTCTGCGATGGCTCTGCCGTCGTCCGCCAAAAGGACGTTGTAGCAAGAATGGTCAGGCACGGTAAGCTGCGTCGGAAGGACATATTCGACAAGGGTTGGTTGAACGTCGAGGCCGCTTATCGTCAGGCGGGATGGAAGGTTGAGTACGACAGGCCCGGCTACAACGAGGACTATGAGGCGTTCTTCAGGTTCAGTCACAAGAGGAAATCATGAGCGCCGAAATAGCCTTTGCGGAAAGAGTAGCTGGAGCCCTTGCGGAGTCTCCGCAAGCTCCCCTTTTGCGGTCTACGTTCGCCGCCTATCTTAAGGACCTGGAAGGCCCCTTGACCAGGGACCAGAGGGATGAATGCGCACGGCTAGTCGGTCAGGCATTGGTCATGTCATTCATCGCGGGTAAAGGTTTGGACCGCAATCGAACCCTTGTGGACCGGTTGCGGGGCGTCTACACCATTCCAGTAAACGATGGATGCGGGCTGCTTGATGGAAAGGATACCTTTACCCGTACTTTCCAGACGCCACCGATTCAGCATGAGGCGGCAAGGGAGATTGAATCTCTCAATGCGCTTTTGACCGACAAATCGGGAAATAGTTTGGCTCCCGGCAAAACGTCGCTCTCTCTAACTGGGGACCATCTGGAAGTTGTTGTTCGTTACGAAATGCATCCCGAGGACTGGGATGAGAAGATGGCTCTTCTGGTCTGCGAGCAAGCTGCCAAATCTGTTAGTCCCAAAATGGTGAAGAGAGAAGAAGTTGTGCGGGACGATTACGTCGTGCAACTCTGGAGTGTCGATCAATGATTCAAGGAAAAATATTTAGGTACGAAGCTCTTGATGCTGCTGGTCGCAAGGTGACGAGTCAGATCATGGCTCTTAGCGATGTCGATGCTGTTTGCCACATCAAGGCTCAGGGGCTATTTCCTACCTTAATCAAAGAGATACAGCCGCAGACTCGCCCTTTGACCGAGGAAGAATCCTCTGTAGAAGCGAGACTCCGCAGGGCCTTGTCGGAAGACCGTCTTGGAATAGGCGATCGTTACCCGTGGACTGTGATGCTCGCAACTTGGCTTGGCCTCTTGGTCTGGATTACTGGTTCCTTTATTGGGAGCTATGCGGTTATCGGCCATCCCCACAAGTTCTGGATGTCCTTTGAGTATCCGTCTTGGTGTCAATGGATGATGTGGATCGGGTTCGCTGTCTATTTCGTCGGATGCTGTTTCTGGCTGACTCGCAAAAATGAAAAGAGCAAGTGAAGGAGCGGAGCGATAACCTCAAGTTGCGAAGGGGCTACTTGAGCAATGAACAACAAGATCATCCTCTCCGAGTCCGCCAAGGTTCATGTGTCGCAGGTCGATACCGATCTGCTCATTGACGAGTATCTCGTAACCAGAAGCCAACTGGCGATGGACGAGCTTGTCAAGCGATACATCCCGCATGCCAGCAAAAACGGGTTGAAATACTCTCGCGCATTCTGCGGCTATGGCTGCGAGGACGACGACTTCATTGCCTGGTCTATGGAGGCGGTCTGGGAAGCCATCAAAACTTTGGACCGGTCCAAGGTTAATTCCAAATACTCGCTGTCGGCCAACCTGCTCCGACGAGTTACTCAGAGGCTGCACCAACATGTGATAGACAGCTATCGTCGAGCGCTCGGGCACCGAAGCTCTCGACGCCTCGCTATGGACCATAACGAGTACCTGGACTCGTACTACAAGGCTCATGGATATTACCCGACCTTTGAGGAGATCGAGGAAGAGCTAAGGAGGCGGGACGATTTGCGGGTGAAGAGGTCTACTACAGGTGAAACGAGAGGCGGGTGCCTGTATGCCAAGCCGACATCCCAGAATATCCGCAATGCAGTCTTGGTGAATACTCCTGCAAAAAGCGCTATGGAATCGGATGCTTTTTATGAGATGGAAGCAGACGACCATATCGACGGCAAAGAACTGGCAGAGAGCCTGCTCAATCAAAACGTCTATAATCTCAAGGAATCGGAACGATGGATTCTGGCGTCACTGATGCAAGGCACGGTTGACAGACAGATAGGGAAAGCGATCGGCGTTTGTCGGTCAAGCATCGGAAGCACCCGCAAGAAGCTGCTGCAAAGGCTCAGACAGAAAGAGAAGTGTAACCTTGATTGATATTCCGAACCCGACATTCACCGAGACCAAGCCTACGGAGCTTTCCAAGAGTAAATGGGTCAGGTTTGCCAGCAACGAGTTTTCACTGGGCGTTGGCGATAAGACCATTGGTCCAGCCATGCGTGAGTTTATTGTCTGTCGTGACGCTATTGCGGCGGTTCTGTATTGCCGAAAAGAATCTCGCATTCTTCTGGCTCGACAGTTCCGCATGCCAGTTATGCACGCCCGGAAGTCCGTGGACCAGGCTTGGATTTACGAAGCGGTCGCTGGAATCGTCAACGATGGAGAGATGCCGGGCAGCACGGCTATCAGAGAGATCGAAGAGGAGACCGGCGTCAAGGCCGATCCGAAGAAGTTTCGCAGGATTGGGACCTTTTTCGCCAGTCCTGGTATTAGTAGCGAACAAATTCACATCTACGTGGGTGAAGTCGAGGCGTGCTTGCCGGAGAATCCCTCGGGAGGGCTGGAGGAAGAGAACGAAGCGATCGTTTCCGCATGGCTTTCTGCGGATGACGTTTGGTTCATGATGGACAACGGCATTATCCAGGACTTCAAGACCTACGTGGCCCTGCAAGCCGTTCGAGCGGATTTCAAGCAATGGCCCAGTCAGATGGTTTGGCCGCAAAACATAGAGTGAACGACTGTTGAGGTTCCCCGAAATGGTCGATGCCTAGGTAGGCATTACCTAAACGGAGGAACCCATGTCAGACAATGACGTAGCCAATCTAGAGACTGAAGGCGGCGAACAGAAGATCTCTCGCGCCGAAGACTGGAACCAGAAGATTGCCGAGATTCGGCAGTTTGCCAGCCAGCATCAGCGTTGGCCATCTACAACCGCCGAAGATGAGGCGGAAAAGAAGTTGGCGCAGTGGTGGAGCCGCCAGAAATACTACTTCAAGAAGCATGAAGACGGTCAGAAATCGCCTGGTATCAATGCCGCGCGAGCGGATATTATTCGATCTCTGATCGACTCATTCGAGGCTTATGAGCGAGATGGCATCTGGGACACCCGCTATGCGCTAGTTCTCAAGCAGATCAAAGACCATAACAAGCTCTGGTCATACAAGACAGAAAACAAAGAAGAAGAGAAGGTTTTGCGATGGTGGAACCAGCAAAAGACCTTCTATCGCAAGTTTCGCAAAGGCGACAGGTCAGGTGGCATGACCGATGAGCGAGCCGAGAAGGTGGAGAACGTTTTGAGGACACTGGGGCAATCCATTATCCCAAAGGCTACTTCTTGAGCAGATGCCCTCTCGGGTGAGCGAATGCTCTTGTATATTCGGTTGCACTACTATGCGAAACACAATCGACATATACTCTCTTGCCTGCTCCTACCTGCGCCGCCATCCTGAGCAGATTATGGATGCATGGGACGATCCACTGCACCATCCTGCAGGTATTCTATTCCAGTATGCGACTCCAACTGGTATGCCAGAAAAGGATGTTCTGGACCGAGACTGCGGAGAAATTCGAGACATCGCCTGCGGCAATGCTGTTGCTTACTCTGCGGGGGTGACCGATGCCATTCGAGCAGAGGCGGAGCGGGTACCAGTTGGCGATATCGAGCCGAAGCACCTTGCTGTTTTCGCGGAGATGCAAAGTCTCTGCGACCTGGAATGGAATCGCAACCCTCTGAAGACCCTTCGGGGATGGGGATTCGACATCTCAGATCTGGAGACAGCTTGAAGTTTCCGTGGCAGAAGAAACCTCGTCCGCCGACTATCAGCTCTGAGGCATTGTCTAGGGCTAGTCTTCGAGATGAAATCGCTTCTTCTCAACTCGATAGGCTGTGGTCATGCGTTGCTTCTGGCAACAACATTGTCCTGTCAACTAGCGAGATAGAGGACCTGCTCAACTACATCATGTCGTTGGAGATGAAGGCTGACAAGAATGCTCCGGGACCAGCCACGAAATCATTCGAGGGCTTGGTTTCTTCAGGCAGGTGGAGCAGCCTAGCGATATCCTCATACGAGAAGGGGCAGTACGCCGGAGCCAGCGAATCAGACCTCGCAGCAATCCGTAGCAGACTGTCTTTGACCAAACCTCATAGTCCTCGCAACGGATTTCAATCATGAACACAACGCCAGTACAAGCCGAAACCGATCCCGCAATGGACTTCCGCAATGCAATTCTCGCGCAGGCGAAGCAAGTCCATGCGGCGCAGCGATTCCAGCTGCATACGGATGACCCGCAATGCAAGATCCCTATTCAAGAGGCTGTAATTCATGCCACCTGCATTCGCGTCTTGCAGGAGCGGATGAAGTCCACCCAGAAGATCTACCTGAAGTCGGCCTTCAACAAGGAGTACAATGCCGCTGTTGTGTACCTCCATACCAAGCCCATCAGCAATGCGCATGACATGCTCTGCATCTGGCGGGCGACAAAGGCTATCATGAATCGCATTGAGATTGCGCAGTCTCTCGCATTCTCCATCGCCGTTCTGCTGACTGTCCTCGGGTACGAGGTCCACATCGACGATGACAAGGAACCCTTCACGGCGGTTGCTGCGGGCAGCGGGGAATGGAAGGAAGATGCAATCTGAGATGAAGCAGTCAGATGAAGTAAAGCATTTCGATGGCGTCCTCAAGGACATGACTCGGCTGTTCAAAAACTACCATCAACTGCATATCCATTGCAATACCCAACCAGACGAAAAAGGGCGGCGTTTCTGGCGAGTGACCGTCTCCAACTCGCCAGAAATCCCGCTGCCAGCGAACTTGCGACCAGATCTGCCTGAGCTTCTCAAGTTCAATGTATGGGGCGACTATACTGCTTCTGCAGAGAGTCGCCCCCAAAGCAAGTACATCGCTCTCAATGTCGTATACACGCTCTCTTCGATTCTGGTGCTACTGGGATACAGCATCATGATTGAAGGCAAGGAGTTTGACCCGTACATTTGGCCTCAATCCGAATGAAAGACGAAGACTCCATCCCAATCTACTCTTCTTGGCTCGACAACTTCGCCAAGATCAAAGACAACCTGAAGTCTTATGACATATACCTGGATGGACTGATGTGTGACGATGGGTGCGATGTCTATATGTCGCCTGTCCCGAGGGACTCGCCGCAGCACTCGACCAAGCGAGTCTTGATGATGCGGGTAAAATCGAACCAGCGCAAACGAGTATGGCAATACTGGTGTTTGAGCCCTGAAGTTTCGGCACTAGCAACCGTTCTTGTCGCTCTCGGGTACGATGTTTACTTCGGTGCTGAGAGTGTCTTAGCGTTCCAATTTGTCGGAGAACAAAAGACAGAGACGACATACCGCTCCTATACTGAAGCGTTTGCCGAGCGTATGGAGTCGCAAAAGAGTATCAAAAGCACAAAGAAAACAGCCTTTTTATTCAATACGCCGACTCGGGACATGACCCCGCCGACGCCCAAGCAGAAGTACCTGACGAATCTTGACGTATCATCTCTCAAATGGACCCCCGGAAACAAGAAATGACCACTGCCGCGCCCTCCCGTTTCACTGCCAAGCTCTGCGCCCCTCTCGCCCGATTCCCCAAGGCGATAGCCCAGCAGCAGGTCATTCCCTTTGATCTCAAAGGCATTCGCAGGACCAATGGTTCTGTTGCCATTCTTGCCAGTCCGGTCGGCCAAGACAATCTTTGCCTCTTCTTCCAGAAAGGCGAGAAGTTGCAATGGGTTGCCTACGGCATCAATGATCTGGGCCACATGCACTCCGGTTTTTCCGCGCCAATAAAGCAGTGCGACTTCAGCGGCAAGGAGTATGAGGTCATATGAAGAACGCAAAATCAGTTGCTCCTATTTTCTGCTACGTCGGCTTCTTCATATCCGCCATTACTCTCCTCGTGATGAGTATCCAGCGGTTCGATTTTTCGTCATCCATCAGTCAGCCCGCAATTCGCTCTGTCGAATATCCCCAGCCCGATGCGCATAAAAGCGCCGTCAGAAAAGGTTGGGATTGGTTGATGGGCAAGTAGGCCGCAAACCTCAACTCTGTTCAGGTGCCAACGTTCTCTAGTAGAATGCGATTATGGACGCGCTCAAGAAGTTTACGTTTGTCCTTGGCGAGATCGTGCTTGGCACCATCGGTTGCCTTCTTGCAACCAGCATCGCTCTCGCCCCTCTCTCCGGCGGAGTCGTCTTCGGATGGCTCTCTGGCGGGATCATAATCGCATGCCACATATTCTGGTCAATACTCATGTTCAGATTCCTCGATAAGGCTGATGCAAATACTCCCAAGGATGGCAAGGGCTTGCCGGGATGGGCCGAGAAGGTTCGAGGCAAGACGGCATTAGCAACCAAAGTCTTCTTCTTTGGCTCTTTGATCTCGATCGCTATTACTGCTGTTGCGTTCTTGGCTACAATGTACTTCGTATTCCCGATATCTATTAGAATTGGGTATATCGGGTTCATGATCTCTTTGGCTCTGCTCTTTACTGCGGTCGATATGAGCTTCATTGATGAAGTCTTATCCGAGGCTAGAGACTTCTACCAATCTCCAACCTCCAACGAGGAGCTCGAAAATACGCCAGTCGGACTCATTAGCTCGGGCCTCTCTATTGGCTTCGCTCTTGTTGCCTCCATGCTGATTGTTCTATGGAAGTTCTATTTTTTCAGCGCCCCATGGTTGTACTCGACTCTCTCTAGATGAAGAACCTGACAACAGAATCCCAGCGCATCAGAGCAATCATCAAGCAGCAACAGCCAGAGATTGTTGGACGCTTTCTGTTCTCCATGAGCCGAGATGAACTCTTGTCGTTCGTACAAGAGTCGAACAAGGATGGAAGTCCTAAGATCATGGACTCGCTGCTCTGTTCGAGAACGGACCTTCTGGCTTACTCCATCATGCTTTGTTTCCATCTGGGGATCTACGTTGCTCTATCAACCGCTGTTGCTGTTTGGAGCATGACTTCTGGTAACTATCATTTCATTTGTCAAGCCATGGCCTTGTTAGCCGCTGTCGCATCTTCTCTTGGATACTTCTCTACCCGCAAGGCTATTTTCAAAAGGATGTACAATGCCATCAAGCAATAGCGATATCTGCCGTACTGCCAAGAACATCCGACCGAACATCGCTGCTGTGAAGAGCGATTTCTGCCAGATGGTCAGCCACATGACCGACTGGGAGCGGCACGCAGAGGCTTCGCATGCATTTGATGACCTGGTTGGGCGATACTCGAATCCGACCAACAAGCATGGGTCCCGCAGACAATATCACTCCTTTGACCATGTTCTCGATTGCATAGGATGGATACGGGCGTTCTATATCCACGAGTGCGGCGCTCACGACGCTCTTCTTGAACACGCCAGCGCTCTCTGGATGGCGATTCTCTATCACGATTGCGTCTACATCACAGATGACCCGAGTATTTGCTCGGAGGTCGAAAGCGCCGCCGTCGCCTTGCGGGCGCTGTCGTCGCTTGGATTCTCGTACAAGTTCGTTACACAGGTCGTTGAGCTCATCTTGGCCACCCACCATGCTCGCCCCAATCTCTGCGGAGAGAACGGCGAGCTGATTCGGGCTATCGACCTGCATAATTTCGGAACAAGCTTAGAAGAGTTCCGGAAAACGAGCCCGAAGGTCGAGTCCGAGTACGGGCACGTGCCCCGTCGAATGTTCTTGGAGGGACGCATCAAGTTCATGAACGGACTGATAGCGTCAGGACGGGTTTATGAGCATCCATTTTTCTTTGCGAACATGGAAGAGGCAGCGCAAAGAAACTTGCGAGATCATGTCGATGATCTGAAGAGAGAGTTGGCGGATTTGAAGTAAAGGAGACCATCATGCGATTCCTGGTGCTGCTGGTCCTGCTTGTTGCGATGTCTGGATGTATGGGGCGGAATACTCCCTCCAAGACGGAGACTATTGCTGGCATTCCGTGTTATGTAGTCCTCGCCCAATGCGTGGCAGCCGATAATCAACTAATCGAGATGGGGCCGTACTACTCAAAGGAACGGCCTCAGACCGATTGGCAGAACGGCGATGTCCAGTTTGTCAACATGGAAACGCAGAAGCCGATACTCATTCCAGGGACCTGGACCATCAGGGTCTCGCATGGTTACAAGTATTGATGCATGTTCAACGCCCAAGACCTAATCAGCCATCTCGGCATCCATGCCCCAACAGTTGACCCTAACCTGGCAGCTGCCGAACGTCTATTCAAGAACGCGACGAGCCTTCTTCTTGTGCCCGTCATGATTGCGTTCCCAGGTTCGCCCAAGATAGACTTGCTAATGATGAATCGGTCGGCTCTCGGGTCGGAACAGTTTTACAGAGTCCGCTTGGCCAATATGGATGCCAAGTATGTTCGTTTGACCTCAACAGGCGAGACTGGTCTCCCTCATTTCTGTCCAAGACATGCCAATCATGCCATCTGCACGCAGTATGCTGTTATGCTCACCCTGTTGGGGTTTGATGTTCATATGTTCTCCGTACATACAGAACAGATATTCAATGAGCAGATAGAGGCTGCTCATATTCCGGATCTGGTTCCGGATATCTTCAGTCCTCAGTATAGACCCGAGATATTCTTTGTTATCAAGAACGAGGAATTCGAGAAGACGTTTGGATTTGTAGCGCCATGAACTACATCGATCGAAAACACAGTAAGTCAAGGTTCTGACTCTTATTATTGTGCCAGCATCACAGCGAGATGTCATCTTCAATCTCTGTCGCAAGGAGGTAGACTCTCGATGAGATTCTACAAAGGAACAAAGATATTCAACATCGACGAAACCTATAAGAGGTTGTTTGTCGGACGTTCCTCATCTGCGAAGAAACTCATGAGCCGTTCTGGTACCGAAACTCCTAACAAACTACCTGAGCCTCCGATCAGAACTGTGAGTAGACTTGAAGAGATGTTTGCCATGAACCTATACGACAACATCATAAACGAGATGGCTACCGAAGATTTGAACGATTGGACGAATCAGGTTCTTACGCAGGCATGGAACAAGAAAGAGACCGACCTGGACAGATTCTTGGACATTCTGAAGAATGGGCGGGTACTCTATGAAGTCAGCAAGCGCAATAGCATAGGTTTTCAGACAGTTGTCGAGGTTCGTCCAATAGTGGGCAATTTCATAATCTGCTATTTCGATCGAGATGGCGTACTTGTGAACATGTCTCTCAATGGACCACCGCCGCCGCCAGAACCTGTCAATATCCCACCCGGTGTTCATCCTTGGATGCTGCATGTTGTCGTGAAGCCAAAAAGAACCAGATACAGTTGAGATAGATGTAAACCTCGTGAAAACTTTTTTGAACAAAATTAACAGGCGATCCTTCTGCTGGTTTACCATCTCAGATGTCTCTAATTCAAAGTCTGATCGAAGTTCAACCTAGGCCGCCCTCCAAGGTGAATCTTTTTCACGGCATACTGCAGAGATGAGCCTCGCCTCTGCGCCAACCGCTACCGCATTCAGATTCGAGATGCACCCCGTCTTCGATTTGCCCTATGAGGTCAAAGACGCAATCAAGCAGAAGGTGAGCAATCCTGGCTATTCAGGTTTTCGAGACCTGCTGGAGAATATTCGAGTACAAGCCGCAACGCTCCGGTACTCGATGGGGACAATCTGCGTCATCTACATGGAAGAAGAGATGGTTGGATGGGCTTGCCTTCTTCGCAACGTCCGTACTGGTAATCCCGCATGTCACGATGTTATGGCTTTTGTAAAAGAGTCACATCGCCGGAAGGGCATCGCCACTCGGGCGGTCGAGACGGTTTTACTGGAATGCGGAATCCCAAAGAATGAGACCGTGGGAGTGTTCTCCTCGACGATGGAGAACCTGATGAAGAAGATCGGCCAATCGTTCATTTTTTCGATGTACTGATATGAAGCGAACATCCGAATGGTGGAACAGGTTGTCTCAGTCTGAACGCTCCCAGCTTGTGGCTTTGGAGCGAGGCATGAATCGTACTAGATACGGTTGTCCGTACCTGCCAGAAGGGTATGGGGAATGCGGATATTGCAGCCATCCCACATCATGTTCTCTTTGTTCATTCTGTTCAAACCGACTGGATGAGCTGATTCGCAAGGCGGACAGTAAGCCAGCCGTCCGGTGAATAGAGAATCAAGTATCATCTTGTCGCACCTTTCACTTTATCAATGGTTGAGAGCATGTCAATAGACCTGTCAAACGCAACTGATTTCGAGGTATTCGTAAGCGCCCTTCAATCGCCAGACCCGAATACCGAGCCATCGGTCAAGCACGAAATTGGTGTCGATGGCGAAAAAACATCGATCTCAATCCCGCTTCCAAACTGCCCCGACGATGCCGACGCCAAGCTGATTCTGAAGTTTCTCAAGGGCGCGCTGATCGCTGCCGATATCGAGAAGTACCCGCCGGATCCGCCAGAGCCGTTCTTCAAAGATATACCTGAGTGCCTCATTAGCGTTGTTGCATGCTCAGAGAGCGCTTTGCTTTCGCAGGTGCCAATCGAGGATGTCTGATGTCGTATCGTCGAACAAGGAACCAGGGACCCGTTCCTTCGAGGTTCGATTTTCGGTCCTTTCAGCGCATCACGGACGCATTCTCACGAGCCCTGTCCGTTAGGCAGAGACTCATCTATGTTCCAGACAAGGACAAGCATGCAGAGATACTCATCTGGTCGCAGAGTCGTCTGCGAAACTGTTGCGGTAAAATCGTCATTCGCAAGCATTCCTCGCTCGGCAATGTGGACGCCCTCTACTCGGTTGTTGCTGTAGTTTTCGCGCCAACGTATAGGGTCATCAAACCAATACTTGTTGTCCAAAACTCATTGTCATACTTTGTGTGCCCGTCATGCTCCATTTTCGATGCCCCAAGTGCAACACCGAACACGAGTTCACAGACTTCAGCGTTCTGAACTCCGTTCTCTGCCAGCTCGTCAGCGCCAAGGAAGCGAAGCTGGTTAGGTCCAAGATGAACGAGCAACTTCAGTTCGCTTTTAGAAACGCTCAGTATCAGGTCTCTGTTATCTTTGAGTTTATAAAAGACGGCAGGAACGTCACCTCGATAATCGTCTCGCCCGGGGTCGAGCCATCTCCAACAGAGATACCCTCATACTTCGTTATGCCGGTCTTCTCTGAGACAGATGAAGAAAGAGAACCAACGAGCGCATCTGGAGCCATCTACTCGAATTGGGTCTCAGCCGTCAGACCGCCCATACATGTCAGTAATAAATGAGCAAGACGAGACTTGAGCAAATCTTTGACAAGATAGGCGACAAGATTCGCCTTCGGAGCTGGCAGACCAACAAGGGCGGTATCGGCTACAGAACGGATGAACCAAGACCACTAAAAAACTACCTGTATTATTTTCATTTCGACCGATTGGATATCGCCAACCAACTCTCTCTTGCCGCTTTCTTCTCTGTCAGGAATGATCGCATAGTGTCATTCGACTGTTCTCATTGTCTATATGGCAAAAATACTGCCCATTCGCTCCCATCCTTCTTTATAGGACCAGTAAGAGCCGAAGATGAGTGACCCGCTCGATGATCCGCCTCCGCCGTCCAACTCCGCCTTTGCGCGGATTCTTCAGGCGCTGCGTAGGATCTACGATCGCAAAGTTGATTCCTGCTGGTCGCCAAGCTTCATGCACCAGTACACATTCATCTCTCCCCATAAGGAGCGTGAACATTCTTTTTCGATGCTCTTTGATTCGCCCTCTCGGATAACCCAATGCGACTTCGTGCATGGCGAGGCTTTCATATATTCAGACCCGAGAGCTGGGTCGTTTTCATACATGGTATCCTCAAAGGTTCTCACGACCGAACCTACACCCAAGATTAAAAGACCAGAACATCCCCTCGTCATGATCGTTGCGCATTCTTTTTTCAAAACCGGCAGACAATTAAGGGCTCAAGGAGAAGCGTTTGCGACCGTCTCCGGCGCATTCGAAAATTCTACGGTTCTCTAAAAATCTGCAACCATAAATGACTATGTTCAGGGAAAGAATACTGGATCTATGCTCTCGTATACAAACCGAGTGCAGAATCGCCAATATACAGGCCCACATTCATGGCGAGGCGACAGATAGCTTTGGCGTCTCGATATTCCCGCCTAACCGTTCTGTTGCTATTGTCTTTCACAAAAAGACTGGCGAGCAAAAAGTCTGCATCGGCATGAACTCTGGTCTCGTTAGGGGACTCATAAAGGAGAAGGGGCCTTCCTGGCTAGTGCTGCCCTCTTGTGAAGTCTTCTAGTTAGTAGACTGAGGCGGTGAATCGACCGTTCGCATATCGAGTCTTCGTTCCGAGAATGGTTGGAGCTATGAGAAGAGTAGGGCTCAAATCCAACCATGACCAGAACTTTCTCTACGCGTTCAAGCCGAAGCATATCTCATTCCATCCGGATCTGACGTGCGGGCCGCTCTCTCAAATCATTACCGGCGCTGTCCTTTTCTTTGATGAATTCATTTGCAGCATAGTGGACGCAAAAGCGGCCATGGGCGAATACGTCGATAGATGCGGAAGAGTTTCCCACTTCCGTACACCTTGAATACGAGGACCCGCATGACTTTGCGCCCCTCCATAAACTTCGATCACCCGGATGAGTATTCCAACAGGGAAAAGACCATCGAGATAGGGAATCATTTGATTGAGCTATTGCAGCATGTCGGTTGCACAGTCGATCTGTATGATACGACAAGAGCCTGGTCCTATACGCGCAAGAACTTTGGCGACGAGTTAATGCCATTCTACATAGCCGACAAGTTTAAGCAGAGCAATGGTAAGAACCTGTTGATTCAACATTCAGAGTACATAGAGGCTATCACCTACCACCCACGCCGTCTCAAAGAGCCAGCCGAAGAACTGCAAGGACGACCAAGTTGGTTGCTTTGCCCGGAATCGACGCATGTCTTCCACTTTTATGCGAATTGCCGCCGCCCTCCGCAAGCTCGATCGCAAGACGCATCGAGTCGAGATTGTCTATTCTCCAAACCAGCATCCAAGCGTCAATACTAGAAGCGTCGATATCAACTACCTGAAGTATCGCATACGCCGAACCATTCGAATCAAATTCGAGCATGGCCTAAGCGCGCCAACGTCTATCGACCTCGTGTTGGATGACCACCGCAGAAATGATGATGGTACATACTCGCCAGTAGACAAGGATGAATATCCAAAAATCAAAGGACCTGAGTGGTTCCTCTCGCCATAAGCCATAGACAAATACGATAGAATATACAAGTCATTGAGAAAAAGTTCTATCGACACATGTCTCTTGCAGAGCTGAACATGGAATCCGAGATTATTGACGGGTCAGCGGTCTACATACTCCGCATCGTGCAGGTCAACCAATCAATGCGGTGGCTGGAGGATATCGACTTCATTTTTTCGCGCAGCAGGCAACGAATCATCTCTCAACCAACCATCTCTATGCGAGTGCTACTGCTCCCGCCTGTGAACACAAATGACATCGCTACGACCAATATCACGACTCGGGATATTGCCGAGCCCATACAAGGCTGCTACCTGTCATGGTTGATTCGCCCGCCAAGTTTCCGATGATAGGACACCCCAACAAAGAGCGTATCTATGATGCCTTCTGCAAGGTTCGCTACTCCGTCATCAAAGGCATAGTTGATGCCGAGAATCCCCAAAAGATTCAGGCGCATCATCAATATGGCAATAATCCTCCTTGGGAAACCATAAGGCTCCCGCTTGCGAAGAATGCTGGGTATATCGAGGTGTGCTTTTCTTTCTGGGGCATTTCCGAGGTGCGATGCCTGCTCGGAAGAACTCCCAAGAATAGTAATACCCTATCTTGGACTGTCTCGCCATGAGCGTATATGCACGAACAACCAATCGCCTAGAGGTTATCTGGTTTGCTCTTGAACGCCTGGAGATGCCGGGCAGACTGGTTGTTCAAGGAGCGTCCAAGGCAAGGGGCGACGGCCTCAGTGTCTACCAACGAAAAGTTCCTCATATCTGTTTCGACGAATCAAAAGAAGAATCCATCCACAACATCCGAGCTGCATTCATCTTTAGTAAGGATGAAACCAGGGTCAACGGTTTGTCGGTAAGTTTCGGCAAGAAGATGGGCCGGGAGCCAAACCTGCATGACCGTCCATCGTGGCTATTGTCTCCTCCCTAATCGCCGGTGAACCCAGTTTGAGAGACAATGCGATATGGCAGAATCATGCCCTAAAAAGTTCTTCAACGCCTGGGTGAAGTCTACATCTTTGGCAGTCGTTTTCGAGAGACATGAGCGAGCAATGAGCGGCTTTTCAGGAAGAATCTTTCGCAACCGAGCTGAAAAGATACGATGCGTTCTACATGATTTATCATGGGATAGATTGTTTTCTGATAACGACTGCTGGTTGCTTGTGTCCTCGGATGTCGATTCTATTACCTGCAAATGCGACAAGAATACTGCCAAGTATGTTCAGATGGTCTTTAGTCTTGATGGGAACCACATTCGAATCATCAAGGGGCTCATCCCGAGCAGACCGTCCGTGCCGTCCTGGTTCATTACTCCATGAACTCCATACAGTATCATTTCTACAAGAGGCGTACCGGCATCTTGACCACAAATGGTCATTCATTCACGATTAGAGTCGCATCTCTCGGACACAAAGCCATGTGCATAGAGATGCGAGTTAGATCAAATCTCGTCGCTTTTCATCAGGTAGACATGGAAGATTGCTCTAGGAATGTTGCGATATTCTACCTTGACGGCAATGCGGATAAAATCAGGCAGTGCTTTGGCTCCAACTATGATGAGCCGAAGATGCGAGGCAAAAGCTGGTTTGTGCTACCATGCTAACCTATGATTTCGTATCTCAGATGGCCGTTAGGTGTTGGCCGCTCTTGTGCCTGAACTCCAAAAGAGACACTAGATGCTTCATGTCCTTTAGAGGCCCAAGTGCCGATGGGCTGGTGCCAGCATACCTGCAATTCAAATGGTACATCTACAGAGCCGGTGTGAAGACCGACGAGGTGTATGCTACCATCAGTCGCTGCTACGACTCCGACAAGGTTCAGCTCGTGAGCTACTCGGAAAAGTCCCGCCAGCCAAAGATTACTTCGCCTTCTTGGTTTGTAACTCCATGAGCAGAACGGGACATATCTCCACTCGATTCTCTTCGCTGCAGCCTGGTATATGGCAGACCCTTACCAGCAACATAGGCCAACATTGCTTCATAGCCAATACTGCCGATTCAGACTACATGGTCATACTCTGGTACTATGGACAGAATGGTCCCAGACCAGAAGATGCTATCTATCTCATCGTTGTTTTTTACCTGAACGATGATGGTCGAACCATCAAGAGAGTGGCATTCGGTCGCAATCCAGACGACCATCCTCTTGACCATCCAAACATTCCTTCGCCCGGACCCAAGCAACGGACAAGGCCATGGCTTGTTGTTCCTCCCGGACCCATTTTCGCGCCAAAACATGAGAAGCAAACGACGCAATAAAATCAAGGAGGAACTCAGGCGACTCAAAGCCAAGGCGCAGAAGACACAGGATCCCGCAACCAGCGCCAAGTGTCAAAAGCGACGAGATAGAATTTTCCATGCTCTCAAAAGAGTCAACGCCCACCCATTTCTATCCTACATTGCCCCATGGGGCTCGCAACGTAGACCGCATCAACCACAAGTAAAACAGTACCCGCCCATTTGCATTCAGATACCCAACAGAGCCACATACAACCCGAAACGCAATTACGCCCCAACCCACCCCCTCGCTCATGCGGACACATCAAAATGGCTCGTCAAGTTCAAGGCGCATTGCGTCATCAGTATTCAGTTCAAGAGAGCAAAGATAGCGTCGATCGGAGCCAAGTTCCTGAGAGACTTCAGCGACGAAACGGTAGTAACATCGTTCTATCAAGAAGCAGAAATACCAAACACGCCTCCATCTCCCTCATGGCTCCTGGTTCCCCCAGTCTGCCTCTAGGTCCAGTCCATGTCGTCTTCGGCGAAACGACAATCTATGACCGCTGCAAACTGGCGCTCATTCAGCTTAGAGAATGTTTCGAGACAATAGGTCTTCCATCGTATTCGCTACTCTCTTACTCCGTACACCCTAAAACTCAGATTGGCTCGCTCATAATCTACAGACCGATGCGGATTGCTGGAAGCTCAATCAAACATGTCGGACACAACTTCTTGACCAGCTATCCCTGCTTCTTTGAGCCCAATCACGCAGACAGCCCATCATGGCTCGTAATCCCCGACTCTTCCATTTTCCGCGCCAATAAAAAGGCCCAATCATGCCAAGGCTGAACCTCAGTTCCATACAAGAGAAGTTTGGACCAGTCGAGCGAGCCTCTTCGTCGCTCTTTGCTCTTGTTCAAATCATCAACAGATGCGAAGATACTGACACATGGGCCACAGGGCACTCAGACGACTATCCAGACTGTCTTTTCGTCTCAGCAGATCCCTACTTTCTTGTTTTTCGTTGTAGCTCGCACATCCAATCCATGCAGGTTCAGCAGGCAGATGGCTTCGGTCGCCCGGAACAACGGAACTCCCCATCATGGTTTATAGTACCCAGCGAGATGATCTCTCAAGTCTCTGGCGAGAGAAACAATCTGTCTTCAAATAGCAGCCCTCTGGAGACTCTGAACTCGTCCTCAAACTTGTCGAGCGATTCAATGAACGAATCCGAACCTCAACAAGAGCCCATGGCTGCAACACATGCCTAACCATTGAGACCGATGAATACACAGTAGACTTCATGATTGATAAATCGCCCAAGGAATCGCCTATCCGAGCAACGCTACGGCGCAATCGCCTTCTTCCAACAAGGCCCTTTCGCCATTATCTTCCTGGCTGGTTCATCTTCCCCGTTTTTTCGCGCAAATGAAACGAATCCACTATACATGGTGTCAAGTCTACAACATCCTGCAAAAGGTCTGCGATGTTCGCAGCTTTGCAGGCAATAATGAGATCTGGTTCATATCATTCTCCCAATTCACAGTCTGCGTTATATGCAAAGAGTACCTCAACACCCGCTCTGGCGTCTTTGCCGCTACTCCGGCTGGCTTTGCAGAGTTCTACATATCATACTCGGACTCTCGTCCAAAACCAATCATTGCTGGTCCTTCCTGGTTCGTCTCCCCTCACACAACATCGCCATGTACTACTGGAACACCTCTCCCCGCTTCTCCCGCAACTTCCCAACCATTGCGCAATCATGGGGCGGCGGCAGTCCCGCAACCCCTCTCGAACCAGACCCTACAGCAGAAACCAGCCTTCGCATCTTCCAATACTTCATCCAATTCGCCAGACAACATATCAGAGAGTTCGACCCCATCATCGCCTTTGATCAGAGAACCAGATCAACTGGCAACGTAATCAGTTACATCACAACAACTCTCAAGCTGGAAATCGTCAGAGTTCATGCGAAAGGACTAAGCCGAGTGATTGATGAGCAGCCAATCTTCATCTACCACAGCGAACCAATCAATATCCCCGATACCCCATCCTGGTTCGTATCCCCATGACCCATGAACTGCCCGACAATCTCGAAGCCGTTGTCGTCCATATCAAGGTCTCCATCGACCGATTGAGGGACATATACCAGCTGGGGCCTTATGCCTCCTACAACGACAACTGCAAGGAGTTCTCGACCAGCATCGAATGGGCAATGCTCGAACCCTATCAAACCCGCAGCAAAGAAGAAGGCAACTTCCCGTTCCATTGTCTTCTCTTCAACATTCGAGGCGTGAAGATTACAGGTAAACATACCAAAAAGCCCCTCTACATCCTCAGGCTCCTCTCTCCGAACTATCCGGCACCTCCCAAAGCCAATCTGTCATGGGCTGTCGTACCATGACCAATGGAATCAACAGCGCCAAGACCATCCGAAAGGCCGTCAGAGACTCAATCAAAAGCCTCCGCAACAAGCACAAGAATCCCCGATACAGACAAGCCATCATCCTTCAAATTTCCGCGCAAGACAGAACATCCCGCAGAGGCTACACCATAGACATCGTTTTCCAGGTTCTACTACTCGACACCCAAGCACCGACAGACCAACAAGTGACACAGTTCTGGGTTATCAACGTTACGCAAGGCCCCCTCAGCCTCTTCCCGCCCAGCCCAAGCAAGATAACCCCTTCCTGGTTCGTCTCTCCATGAACACCCTCGTCCAACAGTTCGAGCTTGAGAGCCAAAAGGACCGAAGGTTCAACTTCCCTCCCAACCATGTCTACGATACCTGCGTCGTTACAGGCGTCGTCGGCGAATCCCATAAGTGCCGAGTCATCCCCCAAGACCCCAGAGTAGCGACAGACCAGAAAGCCTATATCGCCTTCTTTTTCTTCAGAGCCGATGGAATCCACACCGATAACGTCGTCCTCATTATGTCCCCAGAAGAGACCCATATCAAGAGAGTCCACAACTCCAATCTACTACCGCAACCAAACCCCCTCCACATCCCCTCCTGGTTCATCATCCCGCCCTTCCTCGCANGCAGCCTAAATGAGACCAACCCCCGTCATCTACAGGTTCCCAAAACTCCCCAGCGAGCGAATAAGCTCCCTCGAAAGAGCCCTCGCCAACCTCGTCACCAAAGACAATAGACACAGATCCATCGCATACTCGAAAACCTGGGGTGTCAAACTTGACAAGAAAATTGATGGAAATAGCGTCCTGCAAGGCGGCTTCATCTGCTTCTACTTCACAGCATCCTCCAGCAACCCAATACCCGACCACCACTCCAACTCTGCCTACTCAGGTCCTATAGACGGTCCCACAGAATACCTATCCGTCGCCGTCGCCTTCCGATGGCTCTTACAGGACAGACAGCCCAACTGCAAGCACAACCTCCTCGCCCCGCCTTCAAATGACCAACGCCGTCATTATCAAACTCTCGAAACTACCCGTCTCACGAGTCAACAAACTCGTCAATGTCCTCCAACTCCCCTGCGACAACAATCAACACAAAATCGTCAGAACCAGCGCCTGTTTCACAAATGACCCGAAATCGGTAAGCCCTTCGTTCTGTGTAGATATCCATGTCTGCTGCATCCTCTCCCTCGAACTCGATGGAGCATCAGCCGTAACCCCGCCACAGCCCCTCTTCGTGAACGTCGCATTCGATTGGCGACCCGCCCTCCTCAGACTCCCCCACCCACGCTCCAAAAACAACCTGCTCTCCCCTGCCTCCAAATTTCCGCGCAATCCAAAATGACCCCGCCACCCGTCCCCACAATCCGCTTCCCCAGATTGCCCAAGAAACAAATCGAAAGACTCCAGCAAGTCCTCACCCAATATCTCAATAACCACTACAAGACCATAGACTGCTGTACCTGCTATGGAAAAAACGAAAAAGACATCAACTATAGCAACGTCGCAAACTTCGATATCGCCCTATGCCTCATCTTCAGATTGCCTAAACATGAATACACCAAAGAAGTCATCCACCACAAGTATGGTACCTACTACGATATGTCCCCCAAAAATGCCGTCGCTATAGTCCTCGACTGGCAACTCAACCGCCTCTTCTACAAGAAACCAGTATCCCCAAATAACCTCGTCTCTCCGCCTTTCCTTATCAACCCATGACCCCCAACCCTAAAGACCTGCCAGCCCTGCGAGTTGAGATCCCCATGCTCTCCTCAACCCGTATCTCCAATATCCTCAATAAACTCCTTAACTGTCTATCTGGTAAATATCAAAAACTGATATCCGTCTCGTCCTCATACGGAGATGCAGACGACTACGAGTTCCATCAAAATGCTGTCCTGTATTTTGATTTTGTCACATTCCCAAATGACCCCTTCATCGAGTACGACAAAGGCTCGACCTTCGCCTTGTATGCCTACGAGAGCGCCGCCTTCATCCTCGAATGGAGAACCCCCGAACTCTTCACAGGCTTCAAGCCCCACCTACCCTTCCAAACCGTCTCCCCACCCTTCTTGACCAAAGCCTCCCTCCAAGAACATCCTAACAACCCCGTCTTCATGGCAAGCCAACAGCCTAAACGGAAGAACCCATACCAACAAATGCTCGATAGACATCGCAAGAATCAAAAAGGGCCATGAGCAAACTCGCAGCCATCTACGAGAGATTCAAGAAAAAGGACCTGTCCATCAAGACCCCTCACAGGTCCTCATGGTCTAGAGTTCGCATCTCCGCCCACGTCAATGAAACCAAATGCATCTTGTCCATTCGAATCATTTTCCGTCGAGAACATAAAAACATCGGACAGAACGAAGCCTTCGCTGTTCATTTCTTTGTTACTCCCGATAACTATGTCAACCACCTTAACTGCTACTACTCGCCTGACCCTCCACAGCCACGCTGCCATGCCCCTTCCTGGTTCGTACTCCCAAATGAGACTCGATGACCAATAACGACCGGAAACATTAATTGCTTACACGCATTTCTGGTGACTGCCTTACATGGTTACACTTTTGATAATACTGAATCGGGATTGAGTTAGCCCATTGTCAAAAGAAAGTAGATTGCACCACTTTGCCCCATCCATCGCCACCCTTCGACACCGCAAAATGCAGAAAGCAGGTTTGCTGACACTGAATGAGGATTACTGAGAAATAGTAGATGCAGCTCCAGAGTCGGTGGTATATGGATCTTTCTACCTGGAATGCTCTTTTCAGTTACCCGAAATCATTACCGATTGCTGGTATACCCATTTAGGGGACTGGTCAAAATGATTACTGGTTTATTATTGTTGGTTATACTAACTTATTCGTATCTGATGCTACGGCTATCCGAACGCACATGCGATGACCTGCTACAATGCTATGTAGAGCCGAATGCTTCTGTTATGAGCGATTTGAAGTACCGGCTCCCAGTCGGAAGCCGTCTGAGCCTCGCATTGAGTAATATAACCCTAATGGGGATTCCGAGCGTATTAGCAAAAGTTGGAATCTGGTATCATCGGAGGAAGAGGGCGAGGGGCGCGATCGTGACGATATGGCGCTCTGGTTACACCACGGAGTTGATACCAAAGCGTCGTTTCATTCTGGTAACTGGTCCGAAGGTATCGGAGGAGATACCAAGTTGGTTGATAAGCGTTGAGCCGCAGCAGCATGGTCAGAAGGAAAGGGAGCGGCAATGTGAGGAGGGGGAGGAGCGAAGGGTGCCCGAATGGGTTATTGGGGCGCAGCGGGAGTACGGGAAAGAAAACCCCGCAGAGGGCGTGTGAGGCCCGTCTGCGGGAGGAGGGAGATGGAACCGAGGGGCTCTCTCGCGGCGAATCCGGTCGTTGAGCGAATCGCCAGCCCTATTGGTTCGTCCCGTGAAGGTTTGAGTATATCTGGCACTGTTTCACCTGAAAGGCTATTGATGCGTCTGCGTTCCGTTCATATTCGAGGGCATGAGAAGTTGGGCAATCTGGATGTGGATTTGACTCAGGGGACTGGGGAGATACCTCGGGCGTTTGCGCTGATTGGGGGCAACTATTCGGGGAAGTCCTTGGTGATGGATGTTGTGCGTCGTGCCTGGTTGTCGTGTTGGGCTGGCAAGACGGGGATTGGCTCATACGGCGGGGGGTGTACTGCGCAGGTGAACTTTGAGAAGGCGGGGGAGATTTTCGTAGTTCGGTATGAGGGGCAGTTCATATCGAATCCTGGTTTGGGGACCAGATCCGATTACGACAACAGGTCGAACATGATGTTGTGGTATGGGTCTGAGCGGTTAGGGGATGGGGATTGGAAGTCTTTAGGGGCTCGGAATACTGGTCCATTATTGATGGACAAGCATAGTTGCATCAAGCCGGAGGTGAGCAACAGCATTGTGCTGGTAGATGACTTTGATGCGGGGTTGGATGTTGCTGCGCGGGAAAAGTTCTATCAAGCACTGTTTGAGTATCACAGCGGGTTGGGGAATCAGTTGGTGATTACGAGCAGGGAGTGCTTGCCATTTGTTGCTCGAACGCAGACGTTGGCGGGATGTGGCACTGAATGGCTTTTGTGGTTGGAGCGGGACTTGGGGCACTGATTGGGGCACTGATTGGGTAGATGGGCTGGAGAGATTATTCTCCCCTACGGGGAGAAGAATTGTTTTGTTTCATTGGCGTATGCGATTTTTGCATCATCGCTGGAGTCGAATATGCGCCAGGGGAGACCCCAGTTGAGTCGGAGCAGATTCTCTAGGAGACGGGAGACCTGGTTGGAGCCATAATCGAACGGTTTGATGTTATAGAGTTTGAGATGGGCTTCGTGGGCTTTTTGGGAGAGTTGTTGGATATCGGGTTCTTCGATGGAGCCAGGTGTTTCTATTTTTGCGCGGAAAAGGGAATGAAACCCAATCAAGTCAGTCCACCAGTCATGGAGTAGATGAGGCACGAGGACGGGATTGGGATATTCTTTCCCTGCCGCGACCAGGGGACCCTGACGCCACTGACCGAGGTCTTTGGGTTCGGGGAGGGACATGTCTTGGATGACATCTCGTTGTTCGGCGACTACCGAGAAAAGGTTGATATGGATGAGTCGTAGGAATTTGAGCTGGTCGAGGGATTGGCGAGCATCTCGGGAGGAGGCAGGAATGAGGTCAGGATTGGGGGCAGCTTCGAGGACGAAGTTGATGGCGGAGAATTGGCCTTGGAGGTAGGGATGGGGTTTTGAACCGGAGAGGGTATTTGCGATTGCCTGGTACGGGACAGGAATTCGCTCTATGCGGGTTGAGTGATAGGCAAAGCTGGACAGGTATTCGCGGGATGGTTTCGGGAAAACTCGGCTCATAAGTCACCTTCTATCGACCGAAAGATGGGTGACGGAAGGGAAAGATGGGTGGGGGCGAGATAGAATGGAACCGTAAGGGGAATCCATGACAGGATTTAGGATTATGAGGAGCAGCAGGTGACGGGAAAACAGAGTACAAGGAAGGGTCAATTCGTCCGGCGAGGCCGGCGACAACGAGGATGTCGCATGACTGTTTCCCAGAAGACGTACTACGACCACGTTGGAGAAGCGAGCAAGCCGATTTCTGAGCGCAAGGAGGTGATTCTTGGTCGCAACGGTACGAAGCGTAGCGTCCGGCGTCATCACCTGTCGATGCAGGTCCAGGTTGAGATGTTGAGGAAGCAGGTGGAGACTGGTAAGTTTGTCAGCCCGTACAAGCAATTTACCTCATATTGGGGAGTAACGCAGGCGCTTGCGGACCTGGGGGAGAACGAGTGGCATTCTCCAGCGGATCTTTTTAAGGCTGTCGAGCGTCGAATGTCTCATGACGATTCGAAGAATGAGGGGGACAAGACCTCATGGGAGAGGTTCAAGGGTCGTCCATCTCGGAGCCGAGAGCGGGGGCTGGACTATATTGGCAAGCTGCTTCAGAACCTGAACGTTTTGCAGCGCCTGGGCGGCATGGACCCTTATGGGTTGAAGTTGGCGCAGTTGGGCGCTTGCATTGACTTGAAGCCGACTGAGAAGGGGTTGCCGATGGCTCGATTGCGGACTGGGATTCCGAAGGGGGAACCTGTCCAGCCGCTGAACGAGATCAGGCGTCGGAAGGGTAGAAGGGGCGTTGAATCGGTCCCGAGTCAGATTTCTTTCGTCGGCGAGCCGGTTGGGACGAAGAGTGCGGCTGCGACGGATGATATTGGCTCGGCTGAAGCTTTGGTTGTCAGTGGGGCAGACAGCTGAAGAGACGGATCGGCATATAAAGGTATCTTGGCTGTGGCGACCACTGACGGTTCTACTACGTCAGCGATGGTCGTTCGTCCGCGCTTTGGACGGGCACCATTACCTTTAGGAGGCCAGATGTCTCGATCGAAGTCAAAGCAGGATTCCGGCAAGACGGCGGAGGATCGTTGGCAGTTGAGTCGGCGAATGACGCCGGAGGCTTCCAGCGTTCCCAATGAGCATCTGATTCAGGACATGATTGTGACTCTGGGTCGAACCCGGAGCGAGATTGTTGAGCAGCTGCTTTTGTATCCGCGGAATTTGGATTGCATCATTGATGATGCTCAGCGGGCGGGGGTTGCTGTTTGGCTGGGGGTCAAGGAGCCGACCGAGGGCGAGCGGGTTCTATACATCAAGGACCAGATTGCTCGGTCGTCTGGAACTGGGGACGCCTGGGCGGCGCTCTTGAATGGCTCGAAGCTTCGAGACCGGGCTGCGTATCACAATCTGCGTTTGCAGCGGCTGGATGAGCAGGTTGGCCGAGCGTTTACGCAGGAGCGGTATCGTCGCAACAAGGCCTCGGCTGGCGGTTCCAAGGGCGGGTCGTTCAGGCTGAGCGACATTAAGGATATCACGATCCCTCGGGACCCGACTGGATTGGAGGGGTTTGACCGTTTGGGCGGGCAGGATGATGATGATTTCAGTCGGATTGGTTGGTGCAGGGGGGATGTCGTTCTTGTGGGCGGAGCGCCCGGCGTTGGCAAGACGAAAGTGATGATGACGGCAGCGGCGATTGCTGCTGGTCCTGTGGTTGGGGACACGGTGCTATACATCCAGTCCGAGTTTGACATCGAGACTTTCAAGAAGCGGTACGGGAAATGCGTCAAGGGGGACGAGGATCTGTACATTTCCTGCGCGACGGCGATGGGAGATGTCATCGAGGAGATTTACCGTCGTCGTCCTCGCTGGGTTATCATCGACTCTAAGGACAAGATCGAGGAGTGCAAGACCAGCGCTGGATGGAGTCGGTTCCAGCATCGGATGCGACAGATTGCAAAGGAGTTGGGGTTGACGGTCTTCCTGATTACGCACCTCAACAATGATGACAAGATTTACGGCGGGCGCAAGGTCGAGCACGATGTCGATGCGGTCGTCCTGGCGACTCGGACGAAGGGGACGATCAACACGTTTCAGTTGCGCATGCCCAGCAAAAACCGGGGCGGCGTTGCTTGCGAGGAGCATTTTGGGACATGGGTCCATGTCGGGACGAAGATTGTTTGCGTCCAGTTGCCGCCGCTCTGGAAGACGAAGGACACGACGCCGCCCCCGGCGAATCCCCTGCTCAACGAACCTCCGACTTCCACGATGGAGGAGGAGCTTTTGGAGCATGAGATGAATGACCTGCTGGAGAAGGTTCATAATGTCGGGATGGAGGGCTTGAGCGACAGGGAGAAAGAGCGGCTGGCTCACATCACGGAGTTCCTGACCAAACGGGATGACAAGCGGGTTATTGCGAAGCGCAAGGAAGCTCTGAAGAAGAAGTCTGACAAGGAGAAGGCTGAGAGGGAGAAGGCTGAGAGGGATGCCCAGGCGGCTGGGAATACCGGAGCTGGCGAGGACGAGGACGAGGCTGGGGAGGAATGGAAGAAGGGCGTGGAATAAGGTCTCGGGCACAAGGGTTTGTCCTAAAGGTGAGCCTCGGATGTTGCTCTACTGCGGCGTCCGGGGCTACTTTTTCGTTTCTAGTACGAACATAATACGAACTTACATTGGTAAGATCGACAATAGCTTGACTGTCGATGTTTTGAGAAATAATCTATGCGACAACCAGGGAGCGCCACTGATGCTTGTATGGTTGAATGTATGAGGTCAAGAGCGTTCGCAACGTCGCGACGCTTGAATGCAACTGAGATGCCTTAAAAGGAGAAAACTCTCATGGCACGCAATGCTCGCGGTCGGAACAGCGGAAATGGAAATGGCAACGACGAGAACGGGTCGCAGCCCAGCGCGTTGGATGCGGCGCAGCAGCAGTTCGTGGGTACGCTCAACGAGCAGATCCAGACGAACATGACGGCGCTGGCGGACATGCACAAGGCCATCGGCAACATTGTCTCGGCTCGGCAGCGTCTGGTCGCGCTCGGCGTTCGGGTCGAGCCCATCCCGGCCGCGTTCGTCAACTACTTCGCCGAGTCGCGGTCTCCGTCGTCTCGCGGTCCGGCTAGTCAGTCGGGTTCGTCTCGCGGCTCCCAGGCCGGTTCGCGGGCTCGTGGCAAGCGGTTCAAGAATGATGAGAACTTGGTCCAGGCTCTGCAGGGGGTCCTGCGGGGCAAGCAGATGAGCGTGACGGAGGTTGCGGATGCGGTGCAGGAGGCGGGGTATCGGACGACTTCCGACAACTTCCGCACCATCGTGAACCAGGCGCTCATCAAGAAGGGCAACGGTTTCCGCAAGGTGAGCCGCGGCGTTTACACCGTCGCCCGCTGAGCAACTGGTTCAACAACATCTCTGCTGATTGCTTCTCGACGCCCCTGTTTCCGAAATCGGACAGGGGCGTTTTACTTTTGGCCGCGATAAATTCTAGAGATCCACTGACGCTCATCTGGCACAACGGATATCGTCAAACATCCTGGCGCATGGAGTTTTCGCGATGCCGACTATCGAGATTGGTCCGCAGTTTTTCGAGAAGGAACGAGACAATCTGTACTCGGATCCGGAGCGGGCGTTCTGTCGAGAGTATCTCCAGAACAGCCTCGACGCGGGCGCGACCCGCATTGACTTCAATATCCGCAACCTCGCTCCGGAGGGCTCCGGCGCTTTCATCACCGTCCGGGACAACGGCTGCGGTATGACGCGAGAGGTCTTGGAAAAAGTCTTCTTCTCGCTGGGCGCGACGACGAAGGCTGGGAGCGGTACGGTCGGGGGCTTTGGTCGGGCTCGCATCCTGACATGCTTCTCCATGCAGTCGTACTACATTCGGACTGGCAAGATGTTCGTCTCGGGCAAGGGGGCATCATACGACATCAAGGAGAAGGAACGGGACTTCAAGGGCTGCAAGTTCTCGGTCATTTGGCCGAACAAGACGATGGCCGACCTGAAGATTTGCTTGCTCGATGTCCTGAGCCATAGCGATATGGCTGCGAATGTCTACGTCAACGGCGAGAAGTTCAAGAACTGGCTGCGGACGTACAACGAGGCTCGAACGCTGGATTGCGGCTCTGTATGGTTGAACAAGAGTCAGCCGTCGAACGGGGTTATTACGATTCGGGTCAAAGGCTTGTGGATGTTCAACATCAGCACATCGTTCAAGCATCAGGTTGTTGTCGAGGTGAATCCGTCGAAGAGTCGGGACATCTTGACGGCGAATCGGGACTCGATGCATTGGGCGTACCAGTCGAACCTGACGAGTTGGGTTCGGGAGCTCGACATTGACAAGAAGTCGGCGCTGCGGGATATGAAGCTTGAGAAGACGATCGTGAAGGGGACCGGCTTCATTCGTAGCGACAATAAGAAGAAAGAGGACAAGGTTCAGGCACCCGACCGGGACATCAAGGTTGAGCCGCAGCGTAGGGCAGCTGCGTTGTTGTTGCCTGGGGCCATCAGTTGTCGGGAAGTCGAGTCTCCCAGGTACACGTTTGGCAAGAGTATGCCAACGGTAGTTGTCGTGGTGAATACAAGGGACAAGAGGATCTTGTCGGTTGTTGACAACTTCAACCCGGAGAATTGGGTTGAGAAGGTAAAGAAGGTTAAGGGCAATCAGATGCCATACCGGAAGGGTGGCAACTACATGAAGCTGCTGGTGGCATGGCAGGCGGCTTGCGCTGAAGCTGTCAATGCGTACATGCAATACGAAGAAATGGACCAACTGTCGTGGGTTGTCGGTTGGACATTCTCGGATGACGCTCAGGCCGAGCATGAGACGATTCACTTGGAAGGCGAGGAAGGACATGCTTTCTATCTGAATCCCGTCAACTCGGACGGGAATCTTCGGTTCAACTTGACGCGCCGGGAGCATCGGATGGCGATGATTGCGCTGGCAAAGCATGAGGTGGCGCATGCCAAAGTTTCCGCGCATAACGAGGACTTCTCGACCCTGCATACGGCGATCGACGCGAGATTTGATGTTGCCAGGGCGCTTCGGTCGATGAAGGATGCCGTTGCGAATGTCTAGTCGTTTTCCGTATCGGGAAAACATCTGGACAAGTCAATTGCGTTCTTGCGCAACCGTTTGGCAAGACTCGATGGATATGGTACAATGAGGCGGATGGTCGGTTGAAGAAAAAGAGTGGGTTCTTCAATTCAACCTGTTTTTGAGTCGCATGGAAGTAGACTCGAATGCAGAGGTGCTAGATGGCGAAGACGAAAACGGGGAAGAAGGGCTTCGATCCCCTTGGGCAGGAAGTAGCGGAATGGCTCTCCATTACGGAGCCTGCGGTAACGCCGCAGCAACTTCTGGAGGTCGTAATGGAGCACCTTGAGAAGCAACTACCTGGAACGCTTCATGGCAAGGCGCGACAGAATGTCATTTCGCTACTCGTTGACAACGAGTATCGCTATGATTTCAAGACCCATATGCGTCAGGCTTACAAGCAACGCAAGAATGGCCGCTGGGCAGAAGCCAACGCAAATGATAACACCGAGAGGGTTGACCAACTGGTTCAGTCTCATCGAGATGCTCTGGACGACGAGGCTGAGCCAGATAAGTTGGTCAAAGACATTGACCAGCCCATTGCTGCTGGAAACATGACCAGACTGCACGTTGCGTCGATGGATGGCGAGTACAACGAGGTTATTCGTTTGGTCGAAGAGGAAAGCGCGCGTTTGGATGTTCGAGACAACTGCGGCTTTACTCCGTCGCAGCGGGCACATGCGATGGGCCATACCAAGATTGAGTTGTACCTTGACGCCAAGATGAAGGCGGCAGGTATTGAGACTCAAAGATAGGCAAGCTAGCCCAAATGGGGGAGTGGCGAGATACTAGTCTCATCTGGAATTTGTTGATTTCTAGTCTCAGTGACAGTATTCTGTGTGTCGGGGTCTAGAATCTGATGTAGACTGGTCAGGTGAAATGGCGATTGAATACGATGGGTTGCATGGATTTGGAAGACATCCGGTAATGGGGGTCAAGATTTAAGTTGGCTTCATGAGTGATTCGCACTCTCAACGATGAATCACTACCATGACTGGGAGTTGTGCATGAAACCCGATTTGTCAAAGATGCCGCCTGTACACTTTACTGTACGGGTTGCTTCCGCCAGAGTGAGCGAGATTGCCCGTATCCTGCGCGACGCGGCTTGCGAGCAGAGTTTCCGCTCTGTTAGCGAAGCGATTGCTCTGTATGGCGAAGAGTGCGCAGTAGTTGAGAACGACCCCCTGAAGACCTTCAAGGTTCGAGCCAGGGGGTTTTTGATTATCTCTCCGAAACAGGTCGTCACCTACTGTCCAGATACGATCGAGGGCTTTGAGGCGACGATGCCCAACGGCAACCAGTTCTGTCTTGGCTTGGCTCGATTCCCATCCAGCATTGAGGTTGACGGGAAGCGGTTCAAAACAATACCAGAGTGGTTTGCTCAGTCGATGACATTTGCGCATACGGTCAAACTTGACCAGGAAAACCGGATGCAGTGCATCGAGTCTCATCGGTCAGTGTTGCGAATCCTGCGCATCGCCGAGGATTTGGGCTGCGAGGTTGTTGTTCAGGATCCATACGGTCAGTGGAAGCACTCTGCTGGACAGGGGGCTATCGGGAAGGCCATCGACAGCGCCAAGCGGCTCGCCGCATGTGGCCACTGAAGCAGTTATGCTCGCTAGACGAGCATGGCAAAACAAGGCAAACAGCCTGGCATTCTGATCGCGACGTTCCCGCCTACCGGCTACTTTGAGCGTGCAGCTCCAAAGGGTCGAGGCTCAGGGGTGGTTACGCGCTATCGCTACGTCATCAAGGCGACAAAGTATTGTTGGGAGGTTGGTTTGGAGAGGGAGGGATATCCCAACTGCAATCCGGTCAGATATCCGGGTCGGGTTGCCCATATCTGCATATGTCTCAGATGCGTGATGGAGGAAGATTGGGAGAAAAGGGGGATGTCAATCGCTCAGGTCTTGAACGCCATCAATGATTCTGTATCCAGCATGTTGAAGATTCGCATGGAGACAGGTCTTACGGAGTCTTCGAGTAACGAAGATCGGAATAAGGCGGCGCTGGCAATGGATGAGTTCTACAAGCTCGACTATGCCAATGCAAAACACGAGTGGGTTAAATCAAGGTTGATGGGCATTTCTGCGGACAACGAAGAGGATGATAACGAATGAGCGAAATCCGATTCATGTACGATATTCAAGGGCAGCCAGCCACCTGGCTCGTCATCAAGCAGTATGGCCGAGGATGGCTCTGCGAGGTGGTCGATGGTCCTCAGCGTGGTCGGCGGGCCGAGTTCGCTGCCGAGACGATTCGCTTCGGTCAGATGCGGCTCAAGGAATCAGCCGCAGGTGAATTGGTGCTTCGGTAGGATGTCGGCATGGCAAAGAACTCAGGGCCGAAACTTCTCCATCGCGTTTGCTACCGCGACATGACGGATCCCAAGAACCCGGTTGTCCATATGGGACTGTGGATGGAGAATTGGAAGGCTTGCAATCGGATCAGGAGCGAGATGTTGTCTCTTTATGGGGAGGATAACGCTCGCATCGAGACGATCGACAAGAAGACTGGTCGGCCGGTATTTGAGAGCGATGATGACGAGGCTGAAGAGGTATACTGATGCCAAGATTCGTTCTATGCGGCGATGTCCACGGCAAGTGGAATAAGCTGTTTTCCATCTGCGAGAAGCATCAGGAGCAACCTCATCATCCTGACACGCCGCTACTTGTCATCGGGGACATGGGCATTGGTTTTGGCGGGCGTCTGGATCCCGAACTACCAGTCAACTGCTATTTCTTTCGCGGAAATCACGACAATCCTACCATCTGCAAGGCGCATCCCAAGTATGCTGTAGATTGGGGCATGTGGAATGGCATGTTCATCGTTGCTGGCGGGGACTCCGTTGATAAGAAATGGCGGTGCGCCGGATACGATTGGTGGGCCGATGAGCAGCTGAATCGAGAAGAACTGGAACTGATGCTCGTTGACTACGAGAAGGCCAAGCCCCGTATCGTTGTCACTCATGAAGCGCCGTTCCGTCTCCATAATCTGATGGCCGCGGCCGCTCGATTACGGGATCCTGATACTGAGCGGTGGGGCGAGCCACGCGGCAACTCGACGGCTTTTGCCTTGGACTCCATGCTCAAGGTTCACAGACCGGAGATGTGGTTCTTCGGCCATTGGCATACGAGCCTCTCCGTCTTGTTGCATGGGACCAGGTTCCGATGTCTCGATGAGTTGGAGATAGAGGAGATTACCCTGTGATGCGAAGCAGCGGATTAGTTGCCACTGACGGGTGATGCGGACTATGATGGGGGTATGCAAAAGAGCAACTGGGGCATAACCGCCGCTCAGGCGAGAGCCGCTCTCAAAGCTGCCAAAGGCGAGCCAGTCATGGTTCGCACTGACGCTATTGATAGCTCTCCGCACGCCGGTCGAGCGAAGCTTCTCGAAGTTGTCAACGAGAAGAAAGCCATCATCCTGCCCCTCGGAGGTCATAACCGCAGAGAGCAGGTGTTGCTCAGTTCGCTGAAAATCTGGCACAGCGCAAACGCAGTCAAAGGAGTCCATATTCCCATGTCCACAGAAGCTGAGCCTTCTAATCCAGCCGTCTCATTCGAGAACGAACGCTTCTATCTGGTCAGTCGCAAGTTTCAAGGGGTCTTCGGCGGCAAGAGCAGAGGATGGGTTCAAGACCCGCACAAAGCATCGCTCTACGACAAATCCAACATCAACAGAGCGCTCTCAAAGGTCAGGCTGGTTCCCATGACCGACGATGCCGAAGCTATGACCAGAGAGCAGATGCTTCAGGTTATGGGCGAATGGCATGGACAAGCCGCTATCGGCAATCCAATCCCTGTCATACCGATTCAATCGGAAGCTCCCAAGCCAACTCCAAAGCCAGTCGCTTCGCCGTCCGTGGCTCGACATGGGCTGAATCTAGCAGACATTCTTGCGGACTCTGGCGCTCTGCTGAAAGAGTTGCAGGACGCTGATGCGGCCCTGCGAAAGGCTGCTCAGGATGTTGTTGACGCCGAGCAGATGCTGGCGGAGGCAACGAATGCTCTGATTACCGCCAATCAGACGCGGGCGGCTGTTGCTGCAAAGTTTGTAGGACAAACGATTGCTCCAAGAGCAAGAGAGACTCCGGCTGGTGCTGTTCGTCCAAGGGGAACCATCAAGCGCAAGGTCTTTGCTGTTCTGATGCAGAGCTCTCGCTTGAGCGCCGAGGCTGTCATTGAGCGGGTGCGGGGAGTGGATGAGAGCATCACGGAGCATTCCATCAAGCAAACTCTGCTGGCGATGCGTGCGGCGGGGGAGGCTGAACGAGATGAGGGAATGAACTGGGCTCTTACAGAAAAGGGCCGAGAGTCCATTCGAGGATGAGATCAGGTGACGTTTTGGAGGTTGTATAATGCGTCCATAGTCTTTTGCTAGGGATGCCATCATGTCTGACTTTGAAGGGTCTCGTCCTCAAAAACCAGCATTCCAGATCGTTGAGCCGAATCCGATGATGGGGTCGAACGCCATTCTGATGATGAACGCGGCATTCTCCAGGTCCATCTGCGACTTGATTCTGAACATGGAGCTGTCAGAGAAGGACGGGCACCTGTACGCATTTGCGAAGGGGCTACGACGGTACTATTACAAGATGTCGCAGATGTACCAAAGCAAGGCTCCGGGGGCGGGCGAAGAAATTGTGGCTGAGTCGCTTGACAAGGCGAGAATGACGGGGTAAAGTACGTTATCGCAGAAAAACCGTGGATTATTGAAGGAGTCTTCGGGAAAAGGCCGAAAGAAGAAACCATGACACAGATTCATGCTCATCACATCGTCGTGATTACCCATTGGACAGCGGGCGGAGCATAATCTGCGCATAGAAGCAGGTTCCACAGGGCTCCGTCAAAGGCGGGGCCTTTTTTCATGGGCGCATAACTCAATGGTAGAGTGCTTATTTTACATGTAAGAAGTTGGGGGTTCGAGCCCCTCTGTGCCCACTTGACATTTGAATATACCAGTTGGTGATCGAGGCCAAACAGCAGAGGCACCTGATTGTGAATCAGGGGATAGCGGGGGCAGCACCCGTCGATCACCCTTAGTTGGAGACTGTACGCAAAGAGGCAAAGCGGGCGGAGCCGCTGCTCCGTTGGCTGGCGTTCTCAACAAGCGTCAGCGTCTTTCGTTGTCCGTCCGGAAGGGCAACGAGGGTTTGTGGGTTCGATTCCCACCAGGTCTCCCTTAGTCAGGAATGTGGGCCGAAGGGCGAGGCGCTCGCTTGATAAGCGAGGAGGCGTAACAACGCTAATGTGGGTTCGAGTCCCACCATTCCTATTGTAGAACAATTGGACTTCCTGAATGTTTACAGAAATGCTTCCAATGGGTTTCGAAGCAATAGGAAGACAGTATGGGGTTACTGGTAGATCAATAAAGAAGTGGGCCGTTCAATATGGCCTTTTGGTGGAATAAAGAATGAGATTACGGGCTGTTTGTCGATATAGCGGTACGAGGTACGACTGGTTTCTTCGGAAACTGTAGAGTCTCTCAACAGGTGGCGTACCGTCATGACCCGACGACGCAAGCGCGCTCTTACAGGGATTTGTTTTATGACAGCCACCTTAAGGTCGATTAGTTTAGCCCGGCCAAAACATCTGCTCGACACGCAGGAGACCACTGGTTCAAATCCAGTATCGACCACTATGGCAATGTCGCAATACAAGTAAATCGCACTGATCTGGTACAGAAAATATACAGGACTATGTTGGCTTTTCCAGGTCAGAATGGTTGCAATAGTTTTGAAGGCTGGTGGCCTGAGCGGTTTAAGGTCCCTGCTCATAACAGGGGATACGTCGGTTCGAATCCGTCCCAGCCTATTGTCACTGATTCGCGAGCCATTTCCACTCTGGCGCAGCCAGAGCGGCTGAGCCACTGACTGAGTAGATTGCTGAGAGGCTCCTATGTCAATTGTCAAGACATACGATGTTTTCTGCGATGTCAAGGGCTGCAATCTCTGGAGCGAAGGTTGCACTGGTTCTGTGGCCGGTAGCCCTACTAAAGAAGCCAGGGAGATAGCGGCGAACCGTGGATGGACTCGGGTCAAGGTTAACAACCGTCTTGCGGATCTTTGTCCTGACTGCGAGAGAAAGAGGCAGGACAATCCCAGGAGCATCGTTCTGATAGGAGAATAGGAATGAGTTGGCCTCAAAAGGGTAGCAAGGGACCTGGTTTCGATTACTAAAAGTCGCGTCATGGACCAAGACGACTTTTCATAGCCACTGATACTCGCTGTTCGCAAGTTTTCAAGTAGATCGCCAGACTCCATGCAAACTTTTCTCCCATACGAGTGCTTTTCTGGAACTGCCCGCTGTCTGGATTGGCAGAGGCTTGGAAAGCAGCGAATAGAGGCGAGGCAGATCCTGGAGGTCAGCCTCAAGGTTTTGAAGGGCGAGGATGTTCGAGGCTGGGTCAATCATCCAGCTCGATTGATGTGGGCGAAGCATTTGTTTGCCTTGTGCGAGTATGGCAAGGTCATATGCGATGAGTGGATTGCACGCGGATACCAGGACCAGCAGAGGCCATTGTTTGAGTCTTATCAACGTGGATTGCGCAATACGGGTATGCCGGACTGGCTTGGCGACAAGTCTTTCCATATTGCGCACCGATCGAATCTTTTGCGCAAGGGCAAAGAGGCTTGGGTAAATCGACAGGACGACAGCGCGTTGAAGCGATACCGGGCTTTGTGGCCTGATTTGCCAGATGACCTGCCCTACGTGTGGCCAGTTCAGCGATAGACATCGGGCGAAGTCGTCTCGGCATAGCATAGAAGAGTCATGATGTGCCGGATATGGGAAGTCTTCCGCCTCATCATGTTTTGGAGAAGACAATGAGCAGGACTGAGAAGGGCAGCAAGGGGCCTGGTTTCGAGTACTGGAAGTCGCGTCATCCCAAGATGGACCGTCCGGGCGGCAAGGGCAACGACAACACGAAGCGCATGACGAACCGCTACGAGCGCCGCAAGGCGAAGCAGGATCGTCATACCGAGGAATGAGCCACTGACGGCTATTCTTTGGGAGCGAAAATCATGAGCATGACCAAATCCATTTCGACCTTCCTCGACAACCTCTGCAAGGAGGATGGCGAGGATGGTTCTCGGGTCCTGACCAGATGTACTCGCAGGGCTATCCTTGAGTTCGTCAGGGAGAACTACGGAGAGGCGGCCTGTCAGTATATCGCTTCCTGTTTCGATGACCTTGGAGAGGGAGAGGGCTATTTGGCCCATACTCTGCCGGGTGAGGCGCTGCAGGACTGGATTGCGGATCCGAAGCCTGTGGTGGGTGGGAACGAAGGATTTCGAGGATGAGCGGCGATGATTTTCAAATTCGGGTACGAGAAGCGACATTCCAGCTTCCGTCAACTTCTGATCACAAGGATCTGACTCCGGTCCATGTTCAGCAGAGAGGCAGAAGCGTGGGCATTCGCGTAGATGGCTATGGGTTTTTTACGATGGACCCTGGGGAGGGGGACATTGCCATTATCGAAAAGCATGAGGGTCGGCTTCGTCTGGTCGTCTGGGGAGACATCCGAAGCGAAGACCCGACTCATATCATCGACCTCGAAGACGCTCGGGAGGAAAGGAGACAATGAGCAAGCCGCAAATGACAGCCGCCGTCAAGGCTGGGGCGAAGATTATCAAGGAAGCCTTGCAGGACTGGGACATCATCTTGTCCGAGCGGGACATTCAGGTCGCTGGCACAAGCCCTCAGTATCAGGCGCTGAGCGATGACCAGAAGGCCGAGGTCGAGCGGTTCTGCGAGTGGTGGTTTGGGATGTTGAACTTTGCTGCAGGTCAGGAGACGAACTGATGGCTCTCGACAATAACACGCGCGCGCTCGATTGTCATCGGCTGTTAAAAAGATCTTGCACCAGAATTCTGGCGGAGTCAAAATGACTCAACTGGTAGCAAGTCTTCCTGAGCATTTCCCAGAAGATATATCAGAAATCATGTCCAACATAGATGAGATCGAGGCTTTGTTGGAGAAGATCCCAGGCGTGGGTTTGCTCAATTATGCTTGGGACATGGGGGCGGATGGGAACGGGCCATTCAGGTCAAAAGTGTTTGTCTATACGAAAGGGCCGCAATGTTGATGACGACATACCCTGATGGGTCTCGTTTTTCCCCATCTCTTGCTATCGCAATTGCAATGCTGAAGACCGCCAAGCCGACGCTTGAGATACTTCAGCAAATCAAAGAGATCGAGAACAAGATGGCAAGCAGGCCAAATCGCTAATCTGCGCGCAAATATGGATTTTCAGCCCACTGATTCCCTTTCAGTGGGCAAAGACGAGTTTCAATTGGACCCAATGGACCCAAAGACGAGTATCTGCCGATGGGAGTTTTGCACATGTTTTCCACACCTCTGGATAACTCGGCCCACTGATTGACAGAGGGCTACAAGCGTGTAGTATGAGGGGGTCAGCAGCGAAAACGCCGAAGAGAGGACCAAGATGACGGAGATTGATGTCAAGGTTGATTCTGATCTCGCCTGAGCCCGGTGGGGGGACGAAAAAAGGATGGGCTCACTTGCGGGTGACAGAGACAACGGCTAGAATGTTTGCTCGGATGACAAGTACATACGCAGGGGTAGCTCAGTGGTAGAGACAAGCCTTCACAGGCTGGTCTCGTAGAGCACCAGGGTACTCGCCGGTCATCGAAAGAGAAGCTGGAAAGAGACTCAGGAGGTCGAACGTTCGAATCGTTCCCCTTGCATTTTCTCGTAGATACCAGTTCGATTCTGGTGGCCCCCGAAAGGGATAGGCGTCGTCTAATATGGCTAGGACATGCGAGATTCCATCGGGCGGGTAGCTCAGTCGAAGACGAGCCCGCAAGGGCTCTAAGGAGCGCTGGGTTAAAAGCCCAGAGGTCGCTGGTTCAAGTCCAGCCCTGCCCTCTTTTTCTATGCACGCCTATGGATTGATGTCGCGACATCAGTCAGTAAGGCTAGGGACTTGCCAGCCCAATGAATCAACTGGCAAGGAGTTCCGCCGGGGAGCATTGAAGTCCGACTCCAGATGGAGCGAACTGGCGCAGACTGCGGGGTAGAGCAGCATGGTAGCTCGTAGCGCTCATAACGCTGAGGTCGCGTGGTTCGAATCCCGCCCCCGCTATTGAAGGCTGACAAGTGGACAGTGGATATTTTGCGGGTACCTTGTCTTCTCGCCTGACGGATCAACGCCTCGTGGCGTCTACAACCCGCAGGACGAGGTGCAGCCACCGCTGCGCAGCATCCTTACTCATGTGACTTGATCCTGTTTCTTTTACTGCCCTGGGCTTGGCCTAGTAAACTTCGCCCGGGGACAGGAAGGAATGGGAGCTACTAAGACGGCGGCGACGAGCCGCCGTTTTTCATTGGGATGGGTATGCCTGTTTTGCTCGGGCCTAAGCTTCCGGGGTTTTTCATGCGCCGACTTGACAGGTCCCATTTTGCGGTTTATGGTACATCTGAGGAATGGGAGCTAACCTGCCCACTGATGGGCAGCGGGTTGACTGTAAGGGGTAAATATCGGCACTCTGCCGATTCCCACTGACGACCTGGGGAAGGTCGCCAGAGTAGGTACGAAACAATCCCCATTTCAATCAGAAGGAGTCTCAGCATGGCGAAGAAGGGTTCCACGAAGGGCGCGAAGAAGGGTTCGAGCAAGAGCGAGCCGACCATGACGACTGGTCAGGCGTTCAAGGACTTCAACCCGAAGGGTCGCATGTCTTGGCAGGACTACTGCAAGAGCTCGACCGTCACCAAGGGCCTCGGTCGTCGGCTCGGCATCAATGAGACCGGCACCATGATCGAGCCCGGCAGCCAGAAGGATGTCATCGCCAGCATCGACCGGCACAACGCCGCGTTCGAAGCGGCGAGCGAGCGTTGGGAAGCGACCCCCGCTTACGGTCGCCAGCACTACAACGACGATGGCTTCCTGCACCGTGCGGGACTGACTCGCCTCGACGATGACGCGCTCGCCAAGCTCGTCGTCCAGGCTGGCGAGGAGCTCTGCCAGCGCGCTGCCCTGTCCAGCGCCGAGGCGACGAAGCGCGACGGCAAGGTGGATACGGCTCGCTGCGCCGCACTGGTCGAGGGCATTGGCGTCTGGCTCGCCCAGCGTCCCAAGGCCATCGCCGGCAACAAGAAGGCGCAGGCGTACAGCGTCGTCAAGGCCGATGCCGAGGCTGGCACCGGCGCGACGCTCGAACTCAAGTCCTGAGTTCGTCCGTCCCTGAACTGAAAGCAGAGAGGTCGCCCCTACAAGCGGCCTCTCTGTTTTTTCATGCGCCAAATAGATGGTTCTGGCACTTGCAGGTGACAGTATAAAGAGTCAGAATGTGTCCTCTTGCCTGCCGCAACCACTGATTGGCAAGGTAGGCAAATCATCGTCCAAGGCTCAATTCCGAGCCGATCAACTTTTTTCAGAGGAGTCTCCAGCATGTCTGACGGAAGCAAGGCCACGAACGACGCAACGAGCAACGCAGCGAGCAACAGCACCGACAAATCCGGCGCGAAGACGAACGACCAAGCCCCAGCTTTGACCATCACCACCGCCGCCGACATCAGCGCCCAGGTCGAGAAGCTCCGGCGCGCGACGACGAAGGATTCGACCGGCGGTCGCGCCTTCACTCTCAGCGGCTTCAAGCACCTCGGCGGTCTCGACGGCATGGATACGGCGGTCCTGGCGGTCATGGCTGGCGCGATGGTTCGCCAGATTGCCCTCAACGGCAAGGGCAGCAAGCAGGCGATCGACGCGCTTCGTTCGTACTCCCAGAGCGTCCAGAAGGACATCGAGACCGAGGGCAAGCTCGACTCGTACCTCGATGTCGCGAAGGACCTGGGCATCACTCGCGGCGAGGATGAGTCCGCCCAGGCGTTCATCGACCGCGTTCTCGCGGCGTTCAAGGCCAAGAAGTAACCAGGCACCAGCCTGGACAACCAGAGAAACTCTCCCCTCCGAGTCTATGGTAGCCTCGGAGGGTTCTCTACTCCTGCCCACTGACGTACCATATCGGGCACGACTCCAAAAGGAGACCACCTATGACATGGTTCGATGTTGACAAGGCAGGTTTGGCGGCAACTCTTGAGCGGCGCGGCAAGTTTTTCGCGCTCTCCGAACTGATTGCCAACGCCCTCGACTCCGGCGCAAAGAACATTCGCATCTTCCTGACGCCCATCACCCACAGCCCCTACGCCCGTCTGGAAGTCCATGATGACAGCGCCGAGGGCTGGTCCGACCTCAGCCATGCGTTCACCATGTTCGCCAAATCCAAGCGGGGCGCAGATGCTCAGAAGCGAGGTCGCTTCAACCTGGGCGAGAAACTCGTCCTCGCCTGCTGCCGCAGCGCCTCCATCTTGACCATGAACGGGACCATCGGCTTCAACGAGGAGGGCCGCATCAGCCGCCCCTCCCAGAAACTCGAACGGGGAACCATCTTCGAGGGCGAGATTCGGATGACGCGGGACGAGATTGCCGAGTGCGCCTCGCAAGTCATGCGAATCATCCCGCCCGATGGCGTCAGCATGACGTTCAACGGGGAAGTCATCGAGCGGCCCAGTCTGATCAAGTCCTTCACCGTCAAGTTGCCGACCGAGATTCAGGACGACGAGGGCAGCCTCCGTCGCTCTGTTCGACTGGCGACGGTCGAGGCGTTCGACTCGAATGACAACGGGGAAGTCCTGGAGATGGGGATCCCGATCCAGTTGACGGATTGGCCATGGCGTCTGAACGTCTTGCAGAAGGTTCCCCTTGGAATGGACAGAGATGCCGTTACCGATGGGTTCAGGCGGGCACTCCAGGTGGCCGCAATCAACGCTCTGTCCGATAACATCCCCGATGAGGATGTCAGCCGCCCCTGGGTCCAAGAGAGCATCGCTGATGGCCGTATCGAGCCTATCGCTCTGAAGACTGTTTTCCATAAGCAGTTCGGAGAACGGGTGGTCTCTGCGACTCCTGGCGATCCCATCGCCAATGCGCAGGCAGAAGCTCATGGCTGCACCGTTATTCATGGCGGCGCGTTGAGCAGCGGTGCCTGGTCCAACCTGCGAAAACACAACCTCATCACGCCTGCATCTGCGGCGTACCCGACGATGAAGCCCGAGGACAAGGCGAAGATTATGAAGTCGTTGGAGGGCAAGTGTCCTCTTTGCGGAAATCAACTCCCGCAGGGTTGACCTGGAGCCAGAGGGCTGGCTCTGTCGGTTGGTCTGGAAAGATTGTGCAAAAGAATTGTCATGGGAATGTTGCCAAAAGGCTTGACGACTGGACGGTTGCTGCTAAACTTCCTCCCACAGCCGCCGACGAGGGCCACCAAGTCGGCGACTGCTAAAAACCGAATCAAGCCAGAGCGGTTGGAGTCGAGCAAAGGGCCGTCCCAAGAACTCCAGAGTTGGTCGGGTTGCACCGATTGGCTCCGCAAACCAAAACCCCGTAGCAATGCGGCAATAATGGATTGCGACCGTCAACAGACCGGGTTCCGAACCTGACCCAACACCTACTCGATGGCGAGACGGGTCAGCAAGGTCGCTTGATAGGACACGCCCCTGAACAGGCACGGCAACGACCTGGGATGGGTGACAAGTAAAGAGCAGCCAAGTCTGCGGTTGACGCGAGGAAACTCGTTCCCCGAGAAGCGTCAAGCATGTACCAGTCAGGCATGACTGGAGGATGCAACTGCCCCGAGGCTTACTGATGTCGCTTGCGATATTAGTCTTGGGTTCCCATAAGCAAGGAACCTGGGTTCAACGAAGACCAAGGAATGTTCCGTATCCGTCACAAAAGGCGGACTGAATCCGAGATAATGCTCAATAGACTGGGTAACAGTCGCTCGGAAGCAAGAGACGAGGAAGCGTGTACAGAACCGAAAGCCATCAGCGCTGCAAGCGTTGGTGGCTTTCGGTTTTTCCATGCGCTCCACTGACGCCGACTTCGGCTAAGATTCGGCATGAAGGATGCTGCGCCACTGATTGATTCTTTTCGCGGCAAGAACATGGGAAACATTCAACCGAACAAGTCAACGGCAATCGTACCCGCAATGCCCCGAGGCATGGCAAAGGTCGAGCCCGACGATGGACGCTTTGTCAACAAGTTCCATGTCAACTCCGCCAGCTCGGACCGGGTATACCGGATTTCCTATGACAAGTCTCCCGGCGCAGGCTGGTGGATTTGTTCCTGTATGGCGGGAATTTCGAGAGGCACCTGTAAGCACTTGACCAGTATCGGCTTGCATCCGACCAGGGCCGAAGTTATGGCGAAGAGACTCGCCCCGCCTCCGAAGAAACTCCCCTCTCGGCCTCATGGTAGATAAAATGACAGTTACGGCAAAGAACGTCGCACTATCCTTTTCGGACAGAACCCGAATAAACCTTCAATTTGTAAGAGCATACCCACCAATGCCCCGCAGATCCGACAAGCCCCGTCGCAACATCTTCGACCCCGACTATCGCCCCTATGGCGTCAACAAGGGAGCCTACGGCAGTCCCGCTCAGTGGAAGCAAGCCTACGAAGAGCGCATGAGCGCCGGGGCTGCCAAACAGGTCCTGGATGAAGCGGATGTCCCGAGCAGCGGCGAATGGGCTGTGTTGGGCGTTCCCAACGACTCGCCTTGGGATGTCGTCAAGAGGGCGTACCGCAAGCTGGTCATGGATAACTGCGTTGCTGCATTCGGGACCAGTCCGGATCCGCAGGCTGAGGCGCTGTTCAAGAAGTACAACGCCGCGTACTCACTGATTGCGGACAGCCTTGGAATCAAGGGATGAAGAAGCAGCTCAAAATCACAGAAATGACGCAGAAAGCCGAGAGCGGATATACTTCATCCGCTGTCACTGTTCAGGTACCGGACAACGACACGGACATCATGGTGAAACTGCCAAACGGGCGGTACATGGAGCTTCAATGGCGTGTCGAGAGCCAATGCGTCGATGTCTGCATGGACAAGCATTCGCCGGTTCATAACTGGTCGAATGACATGGCTGCGGCAAAGCCTGTCCGCAAGGAGCAGCATGTCCGAAACGCCATCCAGCTGGTCATCGACATGGGCATCCGGCCGCAGAAGGCGAAGAAATCCAAGAAACGGCCCACTGACCCCAACCATCATCTGAAGATGGCGGTGGATGAGATGCAGTATCTCAACCACGTTCAGGGCATCGACCGGAGAGGAACATGATTCTCGCAAGCACCGTCTACAACTCGTATCCCGATGCGAAGGCGCTGGACATCGATCCGCCAGAAGAGGGCGAGGATTTCCAGACATGGTACGACCGCATCAAGGATGATCTGAATGATTGCGAAGATACTCTCTTCGCCTTCATCATCCGGGAGATTCACGATGCGCCGGACGCTCCCATCCGGGCGCTTCAGATGGCCATCCGGGACCTGGAAGCGACCATTGCCGGTCTGCAATCCAACGGCGACGGCAATCACAACTGAGCCACTGAAGGCTCTTTTTCGCGCCGAAGGAACGAAAGGACAACCATCATGGGCGACTATTTTCCCGGCAGGATTCATATCGGCGGCTCCATCGACCTGAAGAAGGTTGATATGGACGACCTGGGGCGTCTGGCTTGGCTTCTGAGCGAGCAGCACCCCGATTACGCCGGTAACGAGCCGAAGCACAGCATCAACGCCAGCAAGCCAGAGACGTTCATGGCTGCCGTTGATAAGAATGCCAAGGTCATCATCTGCGAGGATGCCGAGGCGTCCGGCGGCATGTTCGAGGACATCGAGGAGGTCTGCCAGCATCTGGGACTGTCCTACGACCGTTGGAGCGATGCGAAGTACGAGTGCGAGGGCGAGTATGTTCGCTATCGTCCTGGTATGAAAGAGCCGTTCACCGTTGAGGCGAACAACGACGGCACGCAGGTATGCGACCGGGCTCCCGTTTTGGAAGCCTACGACTTGCTCAACCAGGATCGCGTGAAGGAGGCCCGCAAACTGCTTATGCGGACGCTGTATACTGGCGGCGAGACTCCGGTCGAGCCCGAGCAGTTGCCTCCCTTCAGGATCGCCTGACCACTGACTGTTTCCGCGCCAAGGCAAAGGCCATGAACATCATCTCCACAGTCTCAGAAGACAATGCAGGGGAAGTGGGCTACGCCTTCATTCGCCTGACTCCCGAGTTGGCCAAGGAATACCTTGACCTGCGCGAAAATTGCAAAACGGTTCTCTCCCTGCATGGCATCTATGGCGTTGATTTCTTCGAGGTTACGCCGACCCTGCACTACAAGAGCGACGAACCCTTTATGGAGGAGTTTGAGGAGTCTGCCAGCTGGGAAGAGGCCCCGAAGGACTGGACGCCGAAGGATGGCAGCGAGATGTCAACGTCCGTCATCGTGATGACGGTCAAGCCAACCGGAATCATCTGGCGCTTCTACTCGAAGCACTCATGCGAGGTATTCGAGACCTGCGAGATCGACTGGGGCACCATTCGAGCCGTCGCCACTGAAGGCACAAAGTCCAAGAAAAAGGCATGACGACCACCCCCGAATCCATCTCTGCTCATCCGCTAGCCATCCGCCGAGCCGCGCTGGTCCTTTGGGTCGATGCGTACTGGAACGATGACGCCGAGCGCGCCTTCCAGAACAAGACCGGGAAGTCGGCAAGGGAAGTGTTTGGGCAGCAACTGATGGATCGCCCGACTCCCCAGATGCCCGAGGAGTACGTCTCCAAGATTGAAGAACTTCTGGTCGCTGTCGAGAAAGCCTGGGGCCGCACTCTTCCCGATGTCGCTGCCGAAATGGAGCGGGATGTCCGAGACTTGGCCTACGACTGCGCCATGTCCGCCGTTGGGCACGGCGTTGGTCCCGATGACCGAGATGGCTTCCCAGATGCCCTGCGAGACATCGACATTCCCCGATGCGATGGGCCAACCGATATGTACCTCCCCGCTTTCCGTATCGAGGATGTCATGGTCGGGACAAAGGTGCGGGGCTTCTATTCCCCATCCGAGTACGCCGCCCAGTATGGGGATGGCAGGTCGAACGCGCTGTTCTATTCTTTCGGGCAGATGTTCGATGCGCCCGAGGCATGGTATTTGGAGGCGCTGCCCAAGATCATCAAGGAGCGCCGCACCCATGAATCCAAGCGGGGTCTCAAGCGTCTGTTCGACATCACCAAGGCTGCTGGCATGAATGCCATCGGCTCTCCAGCAATCGCCAACATTCAACTCAAGGATTAACCCATGAGAGGTGGAGCATATCTTGGAATCTGCGTAGGCATCATCCTCTGCGGTAGCGGTATAATCTTGATTGTGAGTAACCTGTCCAGGGACAAAGTGCTCGCCGAGATCAAACTCCAGCAGAACAACGAATGGATCGAGAAGACCTACCTAACACGGAGCGGGTGGGACCAGAAGCACGGGCACTTCGATCTGCTCAGCCTCGACCAGGGCAGGACCTGGTACGAGAAGAAGACCAATCCCGATGGGACTGTAACACTGATTGGAGCGAATGAGATCGGCCATCAGCAAATGGGATTGGAACGATTGACCAATTATGTTCGGGCGCATGGCTCAGTGGACCCGAACACGCCCGAAGGCAAGAAAATGTTGGAGGATGCGGGATTCACAGTGACCGAGAAGGAGAAGTCCAAGCAATGAAGTGTCCCTTGTGCAATCGTACCAACCTGAAGCCTGTCCCCGATGTCGATAACGCCGACATCATGGGAAGGCCGCAGTTCAAATGCTCGGAGTGCAATACGCTATCCACGCAGGTTGGCGATGGGCTGGTGGAACGAAACAAGAATCCGATGTGGGAGAACAACCTCCTGCAGTTCGCTCGCATCCTATCCGAGCTCCGAGGCATTGGAATCGGGGAGACGCTTTGGGATGAGTTGATGGCGCAGACGGGGCTGGACAGCGAGGATTTGGACGATCTGTTCGAGCGTGCTCAGTTCGTTTGGGAGCAGGCGAAGGAACTGGATTTCAAACCGCATACAGCTCGCTTCGTTGTTGGTAGCGGGGATCCCGTTGTCTTCGAGCAGGATAAGCCGAAGGTGACGGTGAAGATGCCCTATCTGTTCAAGGCGCTGCCGAAGCAATCAAAAGTGCGGATCGCGCATGGCATTGCGTTGCTGCTCAATACGGAGCCGCGTACGATGGGCGTTCCCTCTGTCCTGGCACCCGTCGAGATCAAGCGCGTCACTGATGGCGCGAAAAAGAAGCGTTGAGCATGAATACCAACGAAGTTTCATTCAAGGGCGATGACGCCATTTTCTTCAAGTTCCTCAAGGGAACCCTGAAGAAGGGACAGGGACCTGTTGACCTGGACAAACTCCATCAGCAGAAATTGACTCTCATCGACATTGCTGCTGAGGAGTGGGATGCCATTACCGAAGATCCGGCTCACAAGGAACGAGCAAAGGCCCTGGACGGCCTCGTTGAGTTCTTGGATGCCTTTCAGGATATGCTGGCTGACAACTTGCAGATCTGGCAGTACCCGAAGGAGGAAGCCGATGCCGAGGGATGAACGCATGATCGCAACTCGCTGGAATGGGCTTCGCAATCTCCGCATGGCTGAGAAGTTGTCGGATGGCGAGGCTGAAGACATCTCCCAGTGCGAGCGCACGCCGGAAGGACATTACATCCTGACTGGCGACCTGGCTCAGGAAGCCGAGCGCATGGAAGGCACCGACTTCTGCGATGCCAAGGCGGAGCAGTGGGTCTGGTCGATTGGTCGGAACCTGAAGACCGGACAGATCCTTGCTTCGACGGACGCTGTTTTCTATCAGAACCCGGAATACTACTGCCTTTTCCTGCGGTAGAGCCACTGAAGCCCTTTTTCGCGCAGAGACAGCATGGCAACCATCAACTTCACATGTCCGCACTGCAAGGAAAAGGCGACGATCCTTGAAGATTGCGATTTCAACGTCACCGAACAGTTCCAGGTTGATTCCCTGCGGCTAATCAACGGCCATCAACCCGCGAACCAGGGCGGTCCCGAAGTCCTTGCTGAAACCAACTGGGTGAGCGAAAACGGCGAGGAGATCCGTCGAGAGTTTGTCGAGACGAGGGGCTATTCCTGCTCCAAGTGCGGCGAATCTCTCGGAGATGATGAGGGCGACTTTGGTAGCCCCGAGCGCCTCGCCGCATGGCTCGAATCCCAAGGCATGTTGATAAGGGTTGCTGGCGAACCTTCAGGCGAGTTTGATGTTCCCGACGAGGACGACCGAGACGACCAGTTTCCGCCCGGCTAAAACCGAGTTACCATGACCGCTCAGTACCACACAATCCACGAATGCGGCTGGTCCTGTTTTGACAGTTGGGCCGAAGTCCATCGAAAGTTGAAGGAGATGAAGTGAACTCACAACTGGTACGTATCCAGGCGCTTGCCGACCAACTCAATATGTCGGTGAGGGATGCCCTCCCGCTCATCGAGAGTGCAGCCAACAAACTCCAAAACGACATCCCGCTTGATGAGGATGAGCGCATGGCGGCTGCGATGGCGCTGTTTGCCAAGATAGGCGACCTAGCGGCAGAAGGGGACTCAGATGACAGCCACGCTGAATAACAAGAGACTGGACGCTCTCCTCGCTGAGGCCGTCTACATGGTCGAGGCTGATGACTTCGCCCGTCTCAAGCTCTGGGAAGAGAACCACAAGCGGTTCAAGACTTGGGAAGAAATCAATCCCGGTCATGTCCTGCACCTCGGCTCGTTCCCCGATGGGCGTCCTGTCATCATGGTCATCTGGTACAATCGTCTGGATGGCAAGGTCATTGGCTTCTACGAGGTCACAAGCGAGGTTGCTGACTGGGGCCTGGTCAACGATTTCTTCAAGACGCGCGACAAGAAGACAACGAACGCCATCAACTTCGGGCACGCACTGCGGGAGTTGGGCCACTGAACAGCGAAGGGCAGGTAGAACGGCATGACAGCAACCGCCGAAAAAACCGTTACGCCCCGCATCATGGCCGTTCGCCTCGATGTCACGGAGTTCTGCGATGCCGACTGGCTTCGCGAGAAGAAGATTGCCAAAGTCTTCGAGTTGCATGTCTACAACGAGCGCCGCCTCGTCCACTGCTGCTCGCTGACGCCCAGTTACGAACTTCGGTTCGTTGCCCATCAATGGGTTTGGGATCAGACGTTCGATTCCACTGATCCCGCTAACGAGCGGTTTGTGGAAGAGGTGGCCGAGGAGTTTGGCGAGATGGATGGCAAGCAGGACCTGTATCGCTACATGGACCTGCCGACTATCGACCATATCCCGTTCAACCGTCGAGCTCGCTACGGCCATCGTCAGCGGTTCCTGGTTCTTGGGGTTGCGGACTGTAAGGGGATGGACCACGACGAGGCTGAGGAAAAGGCGTGGGAATACCTGCGCTGCAATGAGGTGTAAGCCATGACCACGCAAACCGACCCCTTCATGATTCAGGATATGTCGAAGTGGATACCGCATAAGCCGGAAACATGGCCTTTCCACTTCGTTACCCTGAAGAAGCCGGTGACTCTCTATATCTGGAAGGGCCATCGGAAGCCCGAAGAAACTCGGGTAGTTCCTGCAGGCAAGACAGTCCGGATTGTGATGGTCTCCCGTCTTGGCGATGTCGGCATCACCGATAATCTGTCTGCCGAGACCGGATATCATGCTCGCATCACCTTCGATGAGTTCCCCGAGGTTTTCGAGAATCCTCGCAGCGCCCCATAAGGCACTGACGCCGCTCTTTTTCGCACTCAAGCATGAATACCGTCGATAGGACATGCCCCGCTTGCAAGGCTGATAGAGGCATCTTGCAGGAAGTGCGGTTCTATGATGTCGATGCCATCAGGGGTACCACTGATCGGAAGTACCCGCTCCCTAGCGGCGGGCTTCTGAATAAGCGGCTCATCTGCGGCGAAGAAGCCTGCTTGAAGAAAGTCATGGCCGAGCGCAAGACCAAACTGGAGAACGCCAATGCCTCGAATTGATCCTCATACCGGCTGCAAGGTCATCACGCTTTCCGAGATGATCGCCAAGGATGCTCAGCGCAAGGGCGTCCCCGTCGAGCAGGAGGCAGAGGACTTCTGGGCGGACTTCGCCAAGATGCAGGCGGAGGATGAGCGGATGACGAGGGAACGCCTGACCAAGGACGCTCTCTCCATTCTCCAGAAGGCAGCCAAGGAGCACAACGAGGCGGATCCGTTTGGCGAGTACGAGCGAGCACCGTACCCCGTTCGGCTGGTCTGCGTCTTGGAAACGGAGTCATACGGCGGGCTCAAGAGGCAGAGCGAGGGGCTGGAAGCCGAGTGCGTGGCCGATGACGGGAAGACCTACCGCTACCATTTTGTCGAGCAGCATTGGGCTGGCTCGTACATGGAGCCGCCCGACTATGACTTCGACTTCGGCTGGGTTCGAGTAACCCGCTGGCAGAGGTTCTGCGAGATTGTTTCCTGGGTCGGCTATGGCATCAAGCGACGTTGGCGGTCACTGAAGCCAATCTTTGCGCGATAAAGCATGGAAACCAACATTCGCAAATACAAGGGCTCGGGTATGGGCAGTTTCCGCAAGGGAGCCCGAGTCACAAGCATTGATAAGCTAAAGCGAGGCGACCTGCTTGTGAATGTCTGCCACCAGTTTGGCGCTGTCAATATCATCAAGGTATTGAGCGTCCGTCCTCGCATCCATGGCGAGACGAAGGTCCGGCAGGATCTCATCACTGCCATCTTTGTCAGTCCGACCAATCCCCGCAAGATTCGCCAGGGCGGCGACCATGAGATGTCGTTCTGGCATTGGGATTTCAAGAAGGACGCCAAGTGGCGGCACTTCTACCGGGCTATCCGAAAGACCAAGAGGGCTGCATGAGTTTTCCTCCAAACATCGACCACGGCAAGAAGGGCAGGATCCGGGTGTTCTCCGAGTGGAACACTGATCGGCAGCCTCCCTCCCGCCAGGTCTGGGTGGCGAAGCTCGACGCCCGAGGGCGCGACCTGAATACGTCATCGGGCACTCTGGTCTCTGACCTTGGTAGGGTGGATGGCGATGGTCGTCATTCGGACTACCATTTGACCGCCGAGGAACTTGCCTTCGTGGACAAGATCTACGAGGAGTTTGAGTGTAGGAGAACCTGAATGAGCATGCGTAACGATTACATCGCCATCAAGGATGATGGTCTGATTGAGTTCCTGGTCAAGCGTAAGCCCAACCAGATCGATGATCAGGTCAAGGCAGACATCCGTCTGCACCAATCCAAGGCAGAACTCGCAAATCCCGATGAATGGGATTGGGAGGATGTCAAACAGCGACTCATCAAGGACGGCTACGAAATCGCCTCCTGCGAGCAGTACCACCACTGACGTGTCCCATTTTCCGCGCAAAACATGGAAGTATCCATCAATCATCTTGCGACCGGCGGCTACTACCTCTGCTGGTATACGCCCTCTTTCATTCGCACCGTCACCGGCGACCGTTGCCGCCATGAGGACCATATCACCTCCGAACAGGACATCGAGGCTATGTCAAGGGCCTTCGGCTGGAGCGGGGACTCCGGCAAGACGTTCGAGGAATACCTCGATATGGTCTGCGGCGATGAGCATCAGGACATCCCGAACACGATCGACCTGTTCGACCTGCCTGAACCTTGGAAGCACAAGATCTTCAGACCTTTCCCGAACTCCCCGCCATCTTCCTGTTCAAGGATGAGAAGGGCGAGATCTGGATCGGCTGGACAGTCAAGCGGGACGAGAACCACCTCATCAATCATCAATACAGGCTCGACACTCCCGAGCGACTGATGGAAGTTGCCGAAGGCTTCGGCTGGGAGTACGATGGACCCGGCGACCACGGCGCAATGCTGGACGCCCAAGAACATCTCGAAGCCGTCATTGAGAACGAGACGGACCGTGATACCGGCGAGCCTCCCGAAAAAGAGGCTATCGAGTTCCCGATTGGTACAGAGTCTCGTCGCTACGAACCACTGAACGGCGCTGCGGCCTATAATCGCAGATGGCCAAGAAGCATGACATCACCTTCTGCTGCGTCTGCCAGCAGCCAGCCAGACTCGTCGCTGATACCGGGATGTGCGGCCCTTGCTGCACCGGCGAAGCAGACATGTTTGAGCCGTCCATCGGCGCATCAAATCTTCACCTGACCCGATCGGACCTCGATGAAGTTCTAAAGGCCGATAAGGGATGGACCAGGTACAGCAACCAGGGCTACGAGTACGTCTACGAGTATTGCGTTCCATCAACTTCCATTCGGATAAGGGTGCAGAGCGGCGTAAGCATCCAGACTGGTTCTATGGACGTTCCGGGGCTCGACGCCATGAGGATGTTCGCCATTAGTTACAACAAGCGTAATGGCCAAGGAAAGGCCATCGTGCGGGGTCTCTGTAAGGCAGTTATCGTTCGACCAGCACCTGGCTGGCAGGAAAGATTGAAAGGGGCCTATCGGGAAGTATTGAGGAAAGCCAAAGGACTGGCTGTTCGCTGAGTTTATTGAAAGGACAGCAGCATGACCAGTTCCCCTCAAATGAGCGATGCGCCATCGTTATGCGATATGACTGCCAGCCGCTGGCAAGATGTCATACTGGTTGGCGTGCAAACGAACGAGCCATTCTCGCCGGAACAGGTGGCTGGCGCTCTTCGTATGAAGCTGGCGGACTTTGCCTTTGAGGACTTTCGAGGCGTCTACGTCATTCGGTCAGTACCAAGCGGCGCTGAAATAGGAACATTTCGAGAGATTCGAGAGGCCAAGGATCCTGCCCATTACGAGGGTTTCAGGGTTTCCTGTTCCACTGAAGTGGAGGGAGGAGAGGAAAACGCATGAGTCGCACCATTTCTTGCACCAAGTCCTACATCGTTGACCTGACAAAGGTTGAAGTCATCGCGAAGGGGCAAACGCTCGACAGCATCGTTGTCCTGCTGAATAAGGGCGAGGCGGTGGTGGATTTCAACTCAACCAGTGAGGAGAACGTCATTCGTCTGAGAGCGACCGGCGAGTACCTGGCAATCTTTCAGGAGATGCAACCTACCGCGGGCGAAGTCGATTATGGTCGCTTCGTGGTTGAGGAAGGATGAATCATGCCGCAAGCAAAGACGCTCCCGCAAGCCAAGTCCCGTTTCCAGAAGTCTGTTGACCGGCTCCAGAAGGCTCTCGATGCCGAGGCGCAACACCTGCTGGAGAAGGAAGGCCGTTTTCATAACCAGTCGGGCGGCTTCTACGGTGCCATCATCGGGAGCAAGAGCATCACTGCAAAGAACACCGAGGAACTGAAGGCCAAGATTGCGGCTTGCCTCTTACAAGCCCTCTCACCCTAATTGGTACGTGAAACGGCGAAAAGTTTCGCGCTCGCGAGAAAAATCTGCACCCATCTTTGCCGCCCGAACAAACCCCAATCAGCAGTCCTGAAAATTACTGGGAAAGGCCGTCCCCATAACTTGCCACTGATGCCCCTTGTGGTAACACTACAGCAATGGTCCACAGTAGGGCCTAAAGGAGATCCACATGGCGCACGAGTTGACGGAAACCGATGGCTTGGTCTTGGCAGGAGCGGGGGCCTGGCATGGTCTCGGGACCATCGTCCGGGACGCTCCGACTCCGATGGAGGCCCTTGATCTGGCAAAGCTCAACTGGTTGGTCAAGCAGGACCCCCTGCTCCGACAGCGCACGGGCGGCGTCTGTAAGAAGGTGGTCGAGAACTACCGGTCCGACAACGGCCACGCTCTGGGCGTCGTCGGCAGCGGATTCAAGCCCGTCCAGAACATCGAACTCGCCGAGTTCGCCACCGAACTGGCTCAAGAGGGCGATGTCACCCGCATCGAGACGGCGGGCAGCATCAAGGGAGGTCGTCGAGTCTGGTTCTGCATCCGGGCCGCGTCATTCGCCCCGACGCCGAAGGACAAGATGGCGACCTTCCTGATGATTGCCAACGGCCACGATGGTTCGCTGGCGGCGTCCTTCTACCGGACCAGCATCCGAGTCGTCTGCTCGAACACGCTCAAGATGTCGCTGGGCAACGCCGAGGGAACGATGGTCCGGTTCCGGCACGAGGGAGACATCCAGAAGAAGCTGGAAATCGCCCGCAAGTCGCTGGCCATCTACGACAAGTCGGTCAACCTCTACGCCAAGCAGGTCCAGGCGCTGTCCGACGCCAAGATGTCCAAGGATGAGGTGCTCCGCTGGGTCGCCGAGGCCCTGACTATCACCGAGGGCGAACTGGTTTCCAAGGACCAGGCGACCAACAAGCGAGCCATCGCCAAGCGGGATCGCCAGGTCGAGGCCATCCAGGACATTTGGGCCGGGCTCAACCGAGAAGCGCAGCAGTTGGATGTCGGCTTCTCTCCCTGGCTCGCCTTCAACGCTGTCACCCGCTGGCAGCAGCACCTCCGCAAGGTTCGCGGCAAGGATGAGGCGGCGAAGATTGAGAACCGGCGGTACACCGACCTGTTCGGCCCCATCAACAAGGCCAAGGGCAAGACCTGGGACGCCGCTCTGGCGCTCGTCCCCGCCCTCGCCTGAGACGAGAATCCAGCGGACGCCTCGGGAAACCGGGGCGTTCGTATTTTGTTCGCCCTTCGGGGCGTCGGCACCCAAAGATAGGTGAATGCGTTCCGCAAGGTGAAGCGGGCTCAAGTACACTGACGCCTTCTATCGGAGCCAAAAGCCATGCCAAGAGTCCGTGTCCCAACTTCCGTTACTGCGAAGCATGTCGATATGACTCTCTACGCCATCCAAAAAGGGCGTTACACAGACCAGGAAATTGGAGCGGCTCTATCCGTCCATAGAATCGTTGAGCGATTCTTGGCTGGAACACAGCATTGCCACTGCACCCTGACTCGCATTCGTCAGGAAATTGAGTTTTACGAGAAGGCTATCGAATCTCGTAGGAAGCCTCACTGACGCCTTGTTGCCAAGATGGACCCCATGAAGAACATCAGCCTTTCCGTCATCCAGCGAGAAATGATTAAGGAGTTCCAATGCTCCGGCTGCCCCTGCGGCTCTGACCCGATGACCTGCTCCTCCTTCAAGTTGGTTGAGAGCAATGGTTCGTTCACATGCGGAGGCTGGTCTCCTGGCACCTTCCTGCTCGGCGTTGGCAATATCGCGCTTGGGCTGCCGACCGGCTTTAACAAGATGGGCACCTGCATGACAAAGGAGCATATCCGCTCCGGCTTCTTCATTGTCATGTTCGACAGCCCAGACGACATCCCGCAGAAGAACGGCAACGACGGCATCTTCGATGGTTGGTACAACCAGTTGAACGTTCCTGTCTGGGCGATGGAGAAGGACGGCTTCCTGTTCGTCAAGGTGCTGTCGCCACGCAAGATGGAGTTCCGCATCGAAATCATCCGGGGCGGGACGCTCGACCTGTTCAAGAACTACGAGGGCAGCCCCATTCCCATCGACGTTTCGACGTTCATTGACCAGATTGACTGACCACTGAGCCTTCCGCATAGGAGGTCTGTCTATTGAATCTCGAAAGAGGCCCTCGCTGATGTTTTTGATAGTTTTTGATAGCAAGAATCATGGCAAAGCACATCCGCCTTCCCAAAGTCGATTCCAACAATCCCAAGTTTCGGAGCAAGACTACGGATCCCATCAAGGCGTTCCAAGAGTCCTGTCTTCGTCCTCGCCCAAAGTACGGCTACTGCCATACATGCCCGAACACCAAGCTCAAGGACCTCAAGACCTGCGACGGCGATCCGGAGGGCTGGCGTCATGATTCCATCTGCCCCCAGTGCCAGACCGTCTACGGCTGCACCAAGGCATGTCAGTCCGTCTTGCGGGTTGGCCCCAAGGAACGGCGCAAGCGGGACCGAGCCTGGCGTGCGGAACAGTTGAAGAAACTCAACCAGCAACTGGTTGGTAAGAACCGATTGGATGCGTCGGGGAACGATTTGTATGCCCCGAAGTTTTCCCGAGTTATCGAGGCCGCCCGCATCGATCTGGATTGGCCGACGATGAACGACCGTGGGCGAGATAGCCTGGACTTCCATGAAGTTGGAGTCCTGCGCATGAGGGGTCTGCTTCGGAAGGCATACGAGGCAGGAATCCGGGACGCCTATGACTCACTGACTCGTCGGCGCAAGGAATAGGCACATGAAGCCCCGCTACGAGATTGAAATTCTCCTAGGTTCCCCCATCTTGGGCGAGCCTCCGTATATCTTGTCTCTGGATGAAGAGACAATGACTCTTCAGCTGGACACGGCAAACTCGGAGAGGAACAATGCTCTTCCCGAGTGGATTCAGGAGCACGACGCCTGCGAACTCCAGACCATCGCCGCCCGGCGCAAGTACGCTGCTGCCGTTGTGAAGGCGATGTACAAAGGCATCAAGACCAGCAAGGAAGTCAAGGATGCGGACGTTGACCGCATTGCCGACATCCTAAAAATCCTCATCAACACTGCCCTGCCAGACATGGAGTAAGCCATGCCCAAGAAAACCAAAACCCGTCGTCGCATCCACAAGTATTGCGTCTGGGTGGAGGGCAAAGGAAGAGACTACTTTGGCGGGTTGGATAGGCTGGAAAAAGCCCTTGGAAAAACTGGCGGCTCTGTCTGGGGCCCTGGCGGGTGGGATTGCGCCTGGTATAACCTGTCCAAGAAAAAGGCCCAGAGACTTGCCTCCCGAGCCCGCCGCTTTAAGTGCGTCAAGAGCGCCAACGTTCGCGAAGAAGATTGACCACTGACCCCATTCCTTTTTCTGCGCAAACTATGAGAATTGCCTCCCTCAACTCCGCAACCAAGTATCCCTCCATCCTGACCTATCACGCCCTCGGCGAGAAGGGACGGCTCAAGCCAGAACTCGTTGCCGAACCACCGGCGCAACCGCTGGAGGTCTATGAGAAGGTGGACGGCACCAACGCCCGAGTCATCGTTTCTCCCGATGGGGACTTCTACATCGGCTCCCGAGAGGACCTGCTGTACGCCAAGGGAGACCGCATCATTAATCCGGCGCTTAACATCGTGGAGACGCTGCTGCCCTGGGTCGATGAACTGTCCAGAGCCTGGCGCAAGATGTCGAATGGCTGGGGCGTCTTCTTCGGGGAGGTCTACGGGGCCAACATCGGCAGCGAATGGAAGAACTACGCTTCGACCGTTCGGGGCTTCCGGGTCTTCGACATCATCGCCTTCGAGAATGTCCCCGCATTCATGAGCCTGATTTCGCAGACGCCCGACCGGGTGGCCGCCTGGCGAGACACGGGCGGGCAGGTCTTCCTGACAACGCCGCAACGGGCAGAGATTTGCGATGAGGCTGGCGTCCCCGAAGTTCCCACGCTGTCCCAGATTGCGGCTCTCCCCCGCACCGTCCAAGAGACCTACGACTGGCTCTGCGAGGTTTGCCCCAAGTCCAAGGTTGTTCTGGACGGCGGTTTGGGCGAGCCCGAGGGGGTTGTTGTTCGGACGCCTGGGCGGGAGTTCATCGCCAAGATTCGCTTCGAGGACTATTGCCGAACCCTGTTCGGCTCCAAGAAAGCGCCCAAGGTGACAGCATGAAGAAGTACGAGTACATGGACTGCGGCTGGACATTCGACCGGCGAGAGGAATATGACAATGTTCCCCGTCTCATGGCCGAGTTGAACAAGCTTGGCGCTGAGGGTTGGCAACTGGTTCACTCAACCATGGTGTCGTTCGTTGGTCGTCCGGGCTTCCAGTTCGATGGCATCTTCATGCGGGAGATTGAGGAATGATGACCCTTGCTCGCATGTACTTCGTCTGGCGGCTGCCGGTTGATCCCTGCTTCTTGCTGGTTGCAGCCGTCATCATCATCGCCCTGTTGTCGTACTTCCTCCGGAACATCTTCCGGGACAACAAGGAGAACTGAATGGCTCGTTACCGCTCCATGCAACAGTTTCAGAATAAGCCCTTCGGCATGTTCTGCTGCGTCGGCCTGGCTCTTATTCTCATTGTCGGGATTGTCTATGGCATCCGCTGGCACGCTCAGGCGCAGGCGGACTCCTACAACTCGATGACCGGCAGCAACATCGACGCCAACGACATTCTGCTCAATGGCGACAAGATTCGCATCATCAACAAGTAGCCATGAAGCAACGAACGACCAGAGTCTGGATTCTTTGTATTGCCATCTCCCTGTTGGGCCTGACTGACCTCTACCTGACGATCCGGTACGTCAAGCCTGGCTGCCTGATGGAGTTGAATCCGATAGCCATTTGGCTAATGGATTATGGGCCATTTGCGTTGACGTTTTGGAAGATGTGCGGGCTCTCGGCGGCTAGCTATATCCTCATTCAGAGCCGCCATAGGCTTTGTGGCGAGATTGCTAGTTGGGGCTGCTTTGGGCTGATGCTGGTATTGTTGGCTCATTGGTTCAGCATGCTCTCACTGATATCGAGGGACTGAGGGTAACGACATGCCAAAGACCACCAAGAAAGCCGAACCATATACCAGATACGAGGCGGGATACCGTTTCGTGTTCGAGATAGATCCCAATAACAAGGATATGTTCAGCGTCAAGGCGTACTGGCGAGACCAGTCCGAGCCTTGCCTGGACTGGGGCTATCCCTTCATGGGCGCGAAAAAGTCGATGGCCCAGAATGCCACGCTCTGGATGGACCAAATCGTCATGCAAGCGGACGGCGAGCGGGGTAACATGCTCAGCTCCGAGAACGCCGAGCCCGAAATCGGCATGAAGATTGTCCTGCAGGAACCTTGGGAGGGCGCTCGGGAGTTCCGCATCCTCTGGGTCGATCGTCCTGGCGATAGTCTCATCGTCGTCGAGAAGAACTATGGCAAGAGCCATATCTGGACGTTCCGCCAGTTCCGCGAGCTTCTGCTCAAATCAACGGAATGGGAGTTCTGCTCGGACTTCCAACCCGCCTGGATTCATCCCGACCACCTTCGCTGACCACTGACGTTTTTCTGACCAAAGGCAAGGTATGACACTCATCGAAGTAATTGAATATTACCAGTCACTGATGGCTCGTAGGCGCAACCGATTGACCCGAGAAGCCGCGGATGAGGTCCTGAAGGCTATGGGGGTCAACAAGACCATCCGGAAGCACGTTGCCGCGACCGTGAGCGATCGAGGGAAACTCATTAGGACTTTCTCCAAAACAAGCCACTGACGTTTTTCGCACAAAGGTAGAACATGGCAAAACTCGACCCAAATCCCGCTTCCTTCCCCTCTTTCGATGAATCCGGCTTCAAGGGTCAAGAGGAGGCTCTTGAGAAACTCTACGCCACCAGCGCCGCCATCGACTTCACAAACCCCAAGGCGGACCTGACCGGCGCGGTCGTTAAGTTTCCGATTGCTGACGGGTACGCTGTCTACGTCGTCAGCAAGAACAGCCCGCTCACCGTCCAGCACGTTCCGTTTGGGGACGCCTGGCAAATCTATGCCCCTACTATCAGGGGGCTGAATCGCGCCGATATTCTCGAACAACTACGTCGCAGGAAGGCGGTGCGGGACCTGTTCGGTAAGAAGGGATAAACCATGCCCAAGACAAAAGACAAAACCCGCCTCGTCAGCATCAAGGGCTTGCGAGCCATCATCAAGGAATGAAGGAACCGTTGAATCCCATCGACCTGGCTTGGATTTACACCCTTGTGCGAGACGCTAAGGGACCAGCCTTTGCTATTGAGTTTGCGGAGTTCCTGACCCGCCTCTCATACGAGAACCCCGAATCCAAGGATGTCCTGCATCAAGCAATGGCTCACGTTGGGCTGCCGATGCTGCTCACGGATGCGGCTCGCGAGAAATACTACGCGAACCGCCTCCGCACCACTGACCCGAACGTCGGATAACGAACAGCATGGAAATCACAGGCTCGGTTTCTCTGACTCAGCCCAGAAAAGTCCGATAAACATCACTGACTAGGCAATTCAGGTACATTAGGCAACGGCGGAGCCGAACATCACTCCTCGCCACGCCCGATGTTGGAGACTTTGGCGCGGCCCCATAAGGAGCTCAAACATGAGCGCCAAGTCCAAGTTGTTGATACTGGGTCTCTTTGTTCTCTGTTTCATCGCCGCCTGCGCCGCCTCGGGATGTTCTTCGTACCGTTCGAGTTTCAACGGGCGAGATACCTGGGGCATCGGCCTCTTCCAGATGCGGGAAGGTCGAGGGGATACGGTCGTCGCTGTCGGCACTCCGGCTGAAGCCGAGGCCGAGCGTCCTCATGCGATGGCATCCGAGTCCGATGGCACTCCCGAAGGCACCTCGTCGGCTATCCGGGCTATGTATGCCCAGAAGGGGGGCCGCTAAATGGTATCCTCCCTCCTCTCCATCCTCATCGCCATCTGGCTTGCGATCAAACTGCCCAAGTCCCACCGGATCTTCCTGTTCGCCATCATCCTGATCGTCCTGCTCCCGCTGGTTGCTTATGTACTGGCGGGAGCCAAGCAGGTCTTCTGTTCGCTCACCTCGCAGCAGTTCCTGATGGACACGGGCTTCCTGCTCAAGAACTGCCTTGCCGAACCTGTCAATATCTTCCGGAAGGACACCTGCGTTGACTGGCAGTTCGCTCTGCCGGGCGTCTTCATCATCGCTGGGCTCATCGTCGGCATCGGGATGATGGCCTTCAATCAGCGTCGTCCGCCCGAGCCAATCCCCCGTCACTGACGGGGTTTCGGCTATAATACGAGCATGGAACTTCCATCCCAAATTCCCGCCCTCCTCCACAAGATGCGAACTAACAGAGCCGCCCACAGCCAGCGGATTCTTCAGGCTCGCACCAGGCGGGAAGCCACCGCTTTTCGCAACGCCTTGACGCAGATGACCAGAGCGGATGCTGCTCCGAGCGAAGCGGTTCGCAATCTGCTGGAGGACTTCATTGTTCAACGGGGTCTTTGTTTGGAGGCTCTAGAGTACGCGCATGGCGTACTGGAGCGTGAAAAAGCAGAGAGCGCCGACCATGCCGACTTGCGCCGTCATGACGCTCTCGGGTTGAATGATGGGAAACCACAGAAGAACTGCGGGGCCTGGGATGATGACGATGGCTGTCACTGACTTCTTTTCGCGCAGAACAGAATCATGAACCGCCAGCCCAAATTCATTACGGTTAGCATGGTCGAGGATTACGTTTGGGGGGGCCATGCTTGCTCGCTCCAGCACACCTGCGACCATCAAGCAAATAACCTACACCGTTTTGCAGGACATCAAGGACGATGGCTTTGCTGCAACGCCGCAGCGAGTACGCAAGGCCATCGAACGTCTCGAAATACGAGAGCTGGTTAGAAGCATCGGCAAGGGACAGTTCATCATTTCCGAGATGGGTCACATCGCCGCCATGACCAATGGGCGATTCGATGAGGAACTTGACAAGATTATTCGCAAAGCAGTACGCGGTTGGATGAAAAAGACCGGCATGAGATTCCCTGAGCAGTCTTACGACCCCAAGGACCCGTACCATGAGCCGCTTTCCAAGGCCGATCGTTCCAGTCTCATGAGCCTCTGTCTGACCTGGGGCGGAGGGGTGAAGTCAATGAAGTGGTCGCCCGCTCGGCAGCGCAAGTTCATCACTGAACGTCGCAAAACAGGCACTGTGATATGAGCAACAAGAGCATCACCATCGACCAGGCAATCGAAGCCCTGATGATTGCCAAGCGCCGCTCCCCGCTGGGCGGCAACACCGTCGTCTGTCTGTGCGAAGAGGACATCGAGTACATGACTTTCGCAGACATCGGGATTGAGACGGATTCCCACGGGGCCATCTGCCTGTTTTCGATGTTCAAGTTGAGCACGAACCGGCCCGAGCATGATGGACTTCCTCCCACCTGCGTCTTCCTCGATGCCATCGACAAGATGACGCCAGAGCAGCGACTGGACCAATGCCATGTCTACGCAGGCGGCAGAAGCGTTGGCGGGTGGCCAGACAAGAAATGCGAATCCTTCCTGCGAGAGAAGATGAACCTGCCCAAGCCCGACTACAGCAAGGGCTAACCACTGATTCGCATTCGCCAAGGATCGACCCATGCCCAAGCGAATCCCATACGAACACCTCGCTCTCATGCCCTGCGTCGTTGCGCATACGATCGCCACAGAGACGTACAAGGGGCAGGAAATCTCTCTAAAACTGCGAAGCAGCGACCAGGTTGAGAAAACCGAGGCCGCACGCAAGTTGATGACCGATGTCCAGCGAGAGGAGTTCGCTTCAATCGCTGACGAACTCTGTCGCCAGGCGTATGCCGCCAAGTCGGACTGGTTCCAGAAGTGCATCCGCCGCTCCAAGACGAATGTCGGGCGGGACCATCTCTACATGTGGGTCCGGCATTGGCTGGCGTCTTACCTGCATGACCCCAACCATCTTCGTCGCCAGGTGCCAAACCTGGAACTTCGGCGCAAGTTGAATCCCGCTCGCTTTCCCAACATGAGCGGGAAGATGGTCGCCCTTGTTGGCTGCATACTGGGGCAACAGTTTACGGATCCCAGCATCGCCGAAATCACCGTCTCCAGCGATGGCTTCATGCTTGCTCGCAACTCGAATGATATCGGTTTCAACGAGTTCATCGGGGCGGCATCCGACTTCGAGAGCAACTGGAATCGTCTGCTGGATGTTGCCCATCTGACCGATGAAGAGCGCAAACTCGCCCAGTCACTGAAGGTCGCAGCCATCAAGAGCCATTGATGAAAGCAGAAGTCTACATCACTCGCTGCGGGGACACATGCGAATACGATGAGCATGATGACCTGGACACCGCAATCGAAGCCCTGAAAGAACTGGGCGTTCGAGGGCCGCTGGAAGAGCGAGCGGGATATGGCTTCACAGCGCCAGGTTACGAGGGGGCCAACTACATCTCGTTCTACGTCGGCTTGTCCGGTTCCACTGAACTGCATCGCCCATTGAAAGCAAGAGAAACCAAGCAGGTGATTAACGCTTTCGCCTAACCTGCGCATTCAAGGAGTCTCACGCATGAAGGTCCGAATCTCCGACCCGTCCAAGACCCGTTTGCTCGTTTGCACCGCCCTCTTCCTCGCGTACCAGGGCTGCGGCGGCACCACCGGCATGGGCGCTCTCCAGGCTCGCAACGGCGTCACCGCCGAGAACGTCGCCGAGGGCTGCGGCGAACGCCCCGTCAACTACCCCAACAGCGAGAAGGGCATGACCGAGATCTACGGCGACTACATCTTCGGGCGAATGTGCAAGGTCGGCTACAAGTTCCACTCGGACACCGGCGACATCATCGTCTCCGACAACACGCCTCGCCCCGACTACCAGGGCTGGAGCGGCAAGACCTATCCCACCTACCTGTCCCTCCTCGAAGCCGCGGCCCGGCAGGTTGGCGTCACGCTCTCACCGGTCGTCTGAACCCGCACACTGACGTATCCTCGCGCAGAATCAGTCCATGACAGCACCAACATATATCCAACTCGTTCCCCTGGTGTTCACCAATGAGGACGGTACCCTGCGACCCGACCAGGTTCGCATCGAGTACAATGCCTATGACCGCCAGGGGAACCGTCTTCGTCCCGAGCACCAACTCATGTACCACCTCGGCACCGGCAAGATTGCCGAGGCAACGTACTTCGCCGGGATGACCGAGAAGGACGAACTCTTCATTGTCCTCATCAACCACGTTGACCGCACTTGCGAAATCCTGAACTGCGAGGAACTGGCGAAATCTCCCTGGTTCGCCCTTCGCTCCGTTCCGAACATGCTCAACGACCCAGCTCTCACCAAGGCCGTCAAGCGGTACATGCGGGAACTGCTATGGCAATCCTGCAAGGCATGGGTCGAGAACAAGTACCTCAAGACCCGGCTGGGCGTCAAAAAATACTGCAAGAGGCTCGGAGGGCAATTGGGCCAGTTCCGCACCTCTTGGACCGGGCTTCGTCTGATTCCCGAGCCAGAGCGTCTTGGCTGCTCGTTCGTCTATCAGAAGAACTTCGGCAACGGCAGAAAAATCACGGTCGAGCGCCGCTTCTACGACCGGCTTGGCAATCTGCTGCTACCAGGCGATCCCATCGTTGGCATGATGGGAGACTGTGGACATGGGGTGGGTATTCAGTTCTGCAAGTACCCTTGGCAATCCGAATCTTTGCCCTACGACGTTCTGGCAACCAGCGGATGCTCCATCGTTGCCGAGCAGATTCCTTATTCCTACTGGGTCAAGGCTGGTCGGCGCACGCCGTTGCAGTACCTCCACATCTGGAAGACCATCATCCTCAGCATTCTCGCCTACCATCTGGAAGGCCTTGGCACGCTTCTTGCCCATTGGCTCCGCTCGTTTGTTCGAGCCTGCGGTCGGGATGAGTGGTCTAACAAGGCATGGAGCATTGGGTATTCTCTGGTCCATGCGGGTCACCGGCTCAGATACTGATTGCCTTTTCACTGATTGCCTTTTCGCGGACAGATAGGCATGACGACCCGAGCAGTCACCATCTTCAATGGGTGCTACACCATCACCTCGCCCTCGGGGAATCATCGCACATTCGAGATCCGTACCACCCTCAAAGGCAATCTGAAGGGCAAGCGCATCCTGGCGCTGCTCGTCGGCCCCGATAACACCCGCAGTTTCAAGGGCTTTGCCTTCGTCAACGATGACGGAATCAAGATCTGGAGCAAGTTCGCGGCTGATGGGGTCTATGAGAAGTATGCCAAGATGCTCTGGAGCCTGGCGACCGAGGGCGATAAGAGCCCGTACCATGCGGCTGGCTGCCGCTTGCTGGTGGAGGGGCGATGCTGTATTTGCAATCGACGGCTCACAACGCCTGACTCAATCCGACTGGGCATCGGTCCGGAATGTCGAAGCCGTACTTCTTGAGAAGGGACTTGGCCCACTCGATCAAGTCTAAAACCCTCTGCCCAGGAGGATGGTCTGAAGCCCACAACTCCAAATTCTCTGGGCGATTGTCATCTTTGATGCCGTTTTTGTGGTGGACGGTTTCCATATCCAGTAGTTCGCGACCAATGAGTCACCACTGACGGTTCTAGAGGCCCTCGGAACAACGAAAGGAGGCCGACGATGATCATGGGTTTCTTTCCAATCCTCTGCGGCTTCCTCTACGAGTTCTTCATCGTAGACCTGGGCGAGCCTTGCGGCATTATCCCCGCCGCCTCTGTCCCAGTCTTTGGCAACAACTTCCATCTCTTTACAGCGCCGCGAGCCCGCCCTCCCCCGGGTTGATAACCCGCGACAAGGTTTCGCCCACCGCATACGGGCTTTGAGAAAAGCAAAAGACAGTCTCTTCGGCCCCGACAGCGACTGACAGCTGAACCGGGGCCACTCTATTGGCTGGTGGTCGAGCAAAGATGGGTGGCATTGAACGCCGATACACTGACGCCATGCCGAAGAAAAAGCCTGACATGAACATTCGGCGCATGAACAAAGTGCTGCGCGAACAGCGTCTTGCAAGAGAGCAGGCGGTTGGCCGTCCTCGCGCCAAGACGTTCGAGGGCAAGCCCACAGCGAAAAAGGACCGCCGCACATGGCGCAAGGAGTTGAACTGATGGGTGACGTAATCCAACCTGCAATGCCCACAGGCACCTTCATCATGTCTGCGCGAAAAATCTCGCAGACAGGTCAATGCATCCTGACCGTCATCAAGGATGGTAAGAGAGACAAGGGCGGGAATCCCTATGTTTCTCTCCAGGTTCCCACTGACTTCGCCGAGTATCTGCTGCACTTGCAAAACGATCAGCGAGACATCAATGATGCGCTCGACCAGGCAATGCGCAACTTCAAGGACGAGGAATGAAACTCAAACCAGGCTGCTACAAGTACGTCAAGATGCGCAAGCAATCGGAGCGATGAGAACCACTGACGGCTGAACCTGATTTCAAGCCCCGGGAGTAATTGCATGCCGAAGCGGTGGAAAACAGATGAAGTGCTTGCGGCGCTGAGCGACATCGGAATCTTCCGTCGAAGCCAGCCCGGCGGTGATGTCGATACCACGGCTCTCACTCTGTATATTGACGGAGAATGGATCTCGGTCTGCGGATTGGTAAACTGCGGGTCGCATGTTGAGAATCCAGACGACTGCGAAGTCTGCTGGGTAGAGGTTCGCACAGACGGCGACTCCGCTGGCGGACTCCAGACCGAAAGCGAAATCGTTGGCGCTGCGTATGGTCGGATTGTTGCCAGACTGCGGAAAATGGGATTTGCGGGGATCGTCCCGACCTACGACGGCCTTTATTGACTATCGCTAAGGCAGACGGAACGACCATCGTTCTGGCGGAAGGCTTTGGAGAGGGCGGGGTCCTACCATACTAGCCACTGACCATTGACCGCACCAGAGAAGCCCATGAAGAGCATCAATGAGCATCTGAATCTTCCGGTCGGAAACGCTGTTGAGGTATGGTACTGTACCCCCGAGTTCATGCGGGAGGCGTACTTCAACAACTTTGGCGACTTCGACCCGTCCAACATGAAGAAGACGCACTCCCTGTTGTTCTCCTTCATGGATGCGGAAGGGACGGACGACCGAGAGGCCATTCTGGGGATGCTCTCCCGTATGATGCAGGACTGGCACGATGGCGAGTTCAACCCGACGTTGGAGCGATTGGGCATCCAGCACACTTCCCTCAGCCCTGGCGACATGGTTCGCTTCGCTAAGGACGGGGCCATCTACGTTGCTAAGTGCTACGGGTGGTACCAGATTGGATAGGCTCTCTGAGCCTGCGCCAAAGAAGGGTTTATCCAATGAGCGACCAGCCCCAAGTAGGCGAAAAAAGATGGGTCTGGCATTTCGACATCCTCAAAGAAGTTCTTGTCAATGGGGTTTACGAGATCCAGGGACGACCGCACATCGAGTATGGCGGTTTCGCTACTGATAACTTCTACAAAACCAGGCTGGCAGCAGTTGAAGCCAGGGTTGTTCTTCTTTGCGCGGAAATCAAAACGGTTCAAGAAAACCATCCTGAGTACAATATGGGGATTCTCACTGACATCGCCGCCTCTACATTGGCTGCGCTCAAGGAGTAGGCCATGTACATCTATCAAGCCGACTGCTACTGCGACGACTGCGCCAAGCGAATCATGGCAGACCTGGACAAGCTTGGCAAGACCCCGCCCAATGTCGAGAACGAGCGCACCTACGACTCTGACAACTTCCCGAAGTATGGTGGCCCCGATGATGACCACGGCGAGTCCGATACTCCCTGTCACTGTGCTAGCGGCAACAAGTGCGAAAACGCCCTACTGATTGGGCGACAGAAGTATGGCATGTTGCTTGGGACCGACTTGACCGAGGCTGGCGTCCTGTACGTTATCGACGCCATTGGAGCGGAAGGTGGCGCTAAAAATCCGGTCACTCGTTTCTGGGCGAGAGAGTTTGCTCCGCACTATCCCGAGATGAAGACAGTCGCTCAGTTCGTCTTCGGGAACGACTTCTTCAAGCGGAGGAAGCCCAGATCGTGAAGCCAACTGTTCTCATCGAGCAGGAAGGTCGCTGGAACTTTGACGTTTCATCCCCGGTTTCCGGAGCCGAGAACGCCAAAACCATAGCCATTCGGGTTGAGGTTGACGGCCCCTATCCCGCAATGTACTATGCTCACCCGAAGCATATCGTCCTGCTCACTGACACTGAACGGGCTTTTGCCATCGAACAAGCCCGACTTGCCGTCCGAGAAATCATCAGGAACCGCACATGAGCATCTCCGCTTTTTCCAAGGCCACCCTCGTCGCCCGACTGAACCTGCTCTCGCAGATGATGACTGCGGCTGACAACGCCTACAAGAGCCGAGTTGCCACCAACGGGCAGGCAACAAACAAGGCTGGCGCTGGCGAGGCGCTGTCCATCCAGATTCAGGAGGTTCACCGCCTTTTGGGGGAAACCAAGGCTGAGGTTGAGAAGTCCATGAAGGAGGAGTTCAGTCCTCTGGAGCACTACAACCAGAAAACTGTCGAGACGACTCTTCGGCTGGTCAGCCAGGACATCATGAAGCGATTCGGGCACTTCCCGATGGCTGCGGCCCTGCTCGAACTGTTCATCATGATGCTGGAAACTCGGTTGCAGTTCAACGCCAGCTTCCTGGCGCTTCGCACCGAAGCCGCCTGCCAGGACCGCATCGTCGGAAACCCCAATGCCTACGGACTCAATGGAGAACCGAAGAAGCCATGAACGGATATACTCCATCACCCAAGCGCGACCAACCCACCCATGTGGCCTTCGACCTTCCCGGCTGGTTGACAGATGCCGAAGCGAAGGAAATCGTTGAGCGAATGGTCAAGGCCATCGCCGACCAGAAGAAGATTCAGGTCAAGCACATGTGGACTCGTCGCTACGACCCGAAGTACGGAGGCCCCGTCTTCTATATTCCCTGACCACTGACGACATCCGTTTCAAGGCACAACCATGACACCAATCAAGCCTCTCAATCGAACCTGCGCCTTCGAGCATACCGGCCACTACGGCACCAAGCTCGAAGCCAAGACAATGGACCTGATGACCAAGAACGTCATCACCCGCCCTCTGAATGTCACGGATGCGCAGTTTGCTGCGGACATCTCGGAAATCATCGACTTCTGGAAAGAGCACATTCAGCCCGCCTTTATGATGGACGGCGAGGGCTGGCGAGGATTTGCTCAGGTTCGCTACGTCGTCCAGATTCCGCAGGACGAGTGCCAGGACGACATCCTTCAAGTCTTGTCCCAGTTGAGGGACCAGGGCCAGGCGATTCACGTTCGCAGGAACGAACTGCTCGACCGATTGCCTGGAACGGATGACGACACCATTCGGGCTATCCGGGACAATGCGGGGGAGGTTGCTGCTGTCATGCGGCTTCGGACTATCTATCCGCCCAGCGCATCGCTGGATAGCGTCCGGAAGCATGTCTTAGGACTGTAAGGCGAAGGGTCCACAAAACTCATGGCCCTAACCGCCCGCCCCTCTGGGGCGTCCGAGGGCAAAGATAGGTGGGCCACTGAGCGATATAAACTGGCGCGAGGCAAGCCCATGTCCATTCGAGCTTACAACCTACATGATTACCGGGATGCATATGTTGGGTATCTGAGCCCTGAAATACTGCGCGATGCTGCACAGAAAATGCTTGTCGTTGCCAGAAGACGGTTTCCAAACAATCCGCTCATCTTTATCGGCTTGGGCGGCTCCGGTTCGTCTTTGGCGATTGCCTGCCTTCTGACAGCCAAGAAACGGGTGTTTGCTGTCTGCGAGAGCGAGGGGTTTGAGGAATCGGTCGAGAATGCCGTAACCCACTGTTACCGCGGGTTATCCAAAGAGCCCAGGTTTATTTTTGTGGACGACCATATCTCCTCTGGTCGTACTATCAACAGGGCCAAGCGCAAACTAAAGCGGGTCTCTGAAGATTCGGGGATGGAGTTGAAGATTGACTTGATTGTCTGCCTGACCAAGCATCCGTTTCATGAGATTCGTCTTCCGCATGTGGTATTGCTGCCTGAAAAAGACTGACCACTGACTTTTCCGCGTAAAGAATCAGCCCATGCAAGCATCCTCTTCATTCAGCCGACTGGCACCTCTGATTCTCGCCGCCAACGCTCTGGGAATGGATGACCTGGTTCACGAAATCCGTTGTTTAAACCAAGGCTGCGACTTGCTCCGCCTTCGAGACGACCGTCCCCAAGCACCGTACTATGACCCGCACGCCCCCAAGCACCTGCTGGTCCACAGCCCGAACCCCGTCAACTCCGCCAAGCCCAAGTCCCGCTTCAAGAAGAGGAAGTAACCAATGAGCGAGCAAGACATACAAGATCTCCATGCCGCTGCAAACGAGATTCGCCGGACCTCATATGGTTGCGGCCATCTGGAAGGTCGAGAAATCCGAGACGGCGTGCGAGAGCAGGAAGCCCGTCGCTCGATGGAGACCGCTACCTCCAATTTCACTGCCATCATGCGGCGCATCCGGTCCACTGATCGCCCTTCCAAGAGCGGTTGAGCATGGCAAAGCGAACCTCAACCTCTGTTGGCTCATACGTCGCCCGACTCTGGAGCGAACCCATCAAAGGCTACTCGGATGAGGGACAAGCGCACAAGAGCGAGGCCCACAAGTGCGGTAAGGACATCCTCAAGATGTTCGCCGAAGACTACCTGGGCTTGTCCGATAAGCAGTTCGACGTTCGCTCCAATCAGGGAGGCGTTGCCGTCTCTGGCGAAGTCACGCTGCATACGGACCATCTGCCGGGCTGTAACGCTGGCATCTACGTTCAGTTCTGCCAGTCCCATAAGACTGTTCTGTATCGGACGGTCAGCAGCCGCAAGGATTACACCGGCGGCGTCAACCAATGGGCGGACATTCGTGACATCCTCCACAACGATGAGACACTGAAGACGTTCGCCAGTATCATCAAGCGTCTCTGCGGCGACTCGCTTCTCAAGGATTGACCCATGCCCCGCTTCTCCGTCGTCAAGAATCCAACCGACGTGATGAACCGCTACTACAAGAAGGGCGGTTATCGCATTCATGACGCTGACCCGCCCGAGAAGACCGGAGAGGACGTTGAGGGCTTTGGCTGGGTTCCTGCAAGGGCTGGGACCAAATGCTCGTCGTACATCAATTGGTACAAGTATCGGTATAATGCCGATGCCGCCTGCTACGCCATGAACGCTCGCGGCCGCTGGTCGCAGCCGACAACTGAGGAACTCCAGCGGTTCAAGGGGACAGCGCTTGCTCGCGCTCACCGTCGTCGCATGACCACTGAACAGAATCGAGCAAAGGCGGCAGCATGAGCAGCCCTCTCGAAAAGCCCTGGGTCAACATCACGCCTCGACAGATGCGCGACAAGACGTACCGGCAGAATCGCAAGATGAAGATGCTGGTTACGACCGCTCTTGCGGTTTCTTCCTGCACCATCGTCAAGGGCGTTTTGGAGGTTGACCTGTCTGGAGGCTCCAGCAACCCATTCATGGGTTTCCGCTTCCGTCCTACCTATCGAACCAACAATGAGGGCCGCCTGTATTTCGCAGGATGGCAATGGTCTGACTGGTCGGATATCAGACAATGCTGGTGCGAATGGCAAGGCACGACCACTGACCCCATCGAGTTCATGGCAAAGCGTTGCTGCCTTGCTCCAAGGAACTAATCCATGACGAACACCATTGACGGCGCTCAGTCTTGCGTTCTTCAGGACGCTGTTTTCGAACTCTCGCGCTTTGGCACTCCGCTCTCAACCGAACCCGACATCACAGGTCCCGAGGATGACGACGACTACGGGACCTGCGATTTCTCGCCCATGCCCCGAGAGGACTGCGACCGACTGTTGGCGGAACTGAATCGCAGCATCCCGCTGTATCGCGACGAGAGCGATACCCCGTCCGTCATCGCCGCTCAGAGTCTTGTCACGCTGCTGGAGGCCTGGATCAAGACGGCTTTCTAACCATTCTCACTGAAAACATGAGAGATTGGTCCAAAGAATGAGCGCCTCCGATCAGAATCAATTTGATGTTGCCAACTTCCAGATTTTCCATGAGGGCGGCACCGTTCTGGTTCCGGTCGAGGTTCATGCCGATGGGCGAATCTCTGCTTGGTCGCCAGGTATTTTCGGTCCAATAGGAACAACTGGCACCCCAACACCAACAACAATGGCACGGATCCGTCGTCCTCGCAGCGTCGAGGAAAAGAGGCTGCTTGCGAACCATGTTCGGGCCCTGAATCACTGCATGGACCGACAGCTCCTGCTGTACAAGACTATGGGCGGCAACGGCTTTGAGCAGGAAACTGAAACAGCGATGAAGCGCCTTGCTCACTGATAACCCCAGCACATTTTCACAAACATGAACATCAACGACTTGCTCAAGATGAAGGCTGGCGACAAGATTCGCTGGGACGACCCCAATACGGGGGACTCTCGTGTTCTGGTCCTCGCAGAGGCCCCGAAATGGAGCAAGGACGAGCGGCGCATCACCTTCATCACCACCAAGTGCGGCGGGCAGTTTCCTGTACTGCGCGAGGAAGTCTCCATCCCGTCGCAGGCGCTCGCCAAGAACGCCTCCGAGATGGATCCTGTCGTCGGCATGGGCGCAACGTATAGCATCGGCTCCGACCTGTACCCCTGCACCGTCACCGCCGTCCGCAAGAACGGCCGGGAGATCGATGTCACCTGGGACGACCGCAAAGACGGCAAGTTTGTCCAGAATCCCAAAAGCGAGGTCCGGACGTTCACCCTGCGGCTCAAGGGCTTCTTCCGAGAGAAGGGACAGACAGTGGGCTTCCTGTTCCTCGGCGTCAGGACGTTCTACCAGGATCCCGACCGCTGAGGCGGTTTTTCGCGCCCCAAAGATGGGTGACAGCGACATCCGAACATCTTGCAAACGATCGCCACTGACGGTACAATCGCCAGCGGCAAGGCGTACCCCAAAGGAGACTCGCCATGATTGACATTTCCCGCACGCAACTTCAGTTCCTGCTGGCTCGCATCGCCGGCGCGACGTTCCTGAGCATCGGAACGGCGACCGAAACCAAGATGAACAAGACGAACGGGCTGACCGGCGATTTGAAGCGTCCCAACCCGTTCTGGGGCAAGGTGGTCAGCATCCGGCGTTCGACGTACATCCCCTGCTACGACTACGATGGCAACGTCGAGCGCGCCCGGTTCAAGGCCGCTGTCAAGGGGAACTTCGAGGGCGACATCGAGTTCGAGCCCGGCGAGACCTGGTACCAGCGCATGATTGACGAGAAGGGTCGCCGGACGGCGTTCGGAATGCACAAGGACACGGGCACCCTGTACTTCGCCGGTCGAGAGATGAACAAGGGCAAGACGACCTACCTGGCCCTGGTGGACATCAAGAATGAGGACAATGCCATCATCTACCGGGCTGGCGAGGAAATCCCCTACGAGGCGTTCAGCCAGTATGTTCCCGCCTACAAGCCCAGCGCCAAGCAGGGACTGGATGCCGAGGACGAGGTTCGGGCTCGGACGCTCAAGCTCTCCAGCATCCGCAGCGTCCGTCACGACGGCGAGACGTACCGCATTGTCCAGCCGCTCGGGCTGGAGGCCGACGAGACAACCATCATCCACACCATCAACGGCTATCTGGACAAGGCGTTCGCTGAGGCCGAAATCAAGGCCGCATGAGTCTTTGAGGTACGGGACTGGGGTCGCTCTCCGGAGCGGCCCCTTTCTCTTTGCCCTCTCGACCCAAAGATAGGTGGCCACTGACCTTTTTCCGCGCAAAGGGAATCCATGACAACCGCGACCACAGCCGCTCTGCCAGAACGAGTCAAGATGGCCCTGCGGGTCCTGCTCTATGGACCGCAGCAGGGAGCCCGCACCTATCGAACGGATGGCGTCAACGGTCTCATCTACTTCAAGTTGCCCTGGATGACGGATGACAGGCAGTACGGCGCAATCGTCGGCCCGGTCATGCGATATGGCACTTTTAAGCGCGACGGGAAGCGCAAGATGAGCGAACTCCGCATCAGGCGGATGAACGAGTACCTGGCTAACCTTCCCGAGCCGACGCCGGAGGATACGGCTTGGGCCAACGGGTATAGCGAGGCCACCCGATATTCCGCCTCGGCGGCGCTCTGAGAAGCCACTGAAGTTTTCGCGCAGAGGCAAAATCATGTCAATGCTCTCCACTTTCGAGCGTCAGATGGAAATCAACCTGACGCCCGAGCAAGCGGCGCACATGCAGGAGGTTATCGAGATCATCGAGTCCGAGAATGGGCCGATGACCAGCGACTGCAAGCCAAGGCACCTGGGTAACTTTCGCTTCTCGTTCGCTCGCGTCCCCGCTGCTGTTCTCCGTACTATCGTGTTTGGCTTTGGCCCCACTGAGGCAGCCGAGTTCATACGGATGTTGCGATAAGGTCTATAACGACTGAGGCCCCATGCCAAAGACAAAGATCAAAACCAACCCGCTCGACCATCAAGCCCTTATGGACCTGGCGTATGATCGCTGGAGTAAGGGCGACCTGCAAAACAAGAGCCGAACGGACTTCATTGACGCTCTGGACCCACAGCAGCGAGCGGCTGTCCTGGCTGGCAACCTGAACTACCAATGGCAGAACGGCGGACTTGCCCAGTGGCATGACAACCAATACTCAGTCTGCTATTCGCAGGTTCAAGCCCTGCTGCGCCGCATGGCGAAGGACTTCCCGATCGCCACTGAGGTGCTGGCTCTGCTCGACAAGGGCATGGAGATTCTGGAGGACGAACGCTACAACGATCCCGAGTACGATGGGTTCCTGGACAGCAAGCTGGACGCCTCAGACGCGGGCTACTACAGGATTGACAAGAAGTTCATGCGTGACTTCCAGAAGTACCTGAACAAGGGCGGATACTGAATGGATACGACAACTCTCGCCATCATCCGGCAGGATGCCCAGAAGGCATGGGACAATGCCGACAAGAATCAGCGAGCGGGGATAAGGTTTGGGATGTTCGACAAGAACCTCCTGAAGGCTGCGGGGTACGATAGCCAGAAGCCCGCCGAGGAAGAAAAGCAGTTCGTCCTGGCTCTGATGGATTGCGCCAAGCGGGATGGCGGCATGAGGGCCTGACCACTGAAGGTTGTGCCTGTTCGCTAGGCAAAAGGAGTTAACCATGCCCATCCGCTTCATCAACTCCCTCCCCATCAACGACCCGAATGTTCAGTTTGGCGTGTCCTGCATCGGCGAGACATGCTGCGGCGTTGCCTGCTGGAATCAATGCAAGGAACACGCCGAACACAACGCCGCTCTCCTGAAGAGCAAGGGTGCAACCTGCGTCTTCGCTGTCGAGCGGGATGCTCAGGGCGAGATCATCCTGCCCGAGTCGCTGCGGGAGGCCATCAGCAGTCACATGCACCCCACTGACATCGAGGACTGACCCATCAAACGTCGCAAGTCGTTTCTCTCAACCCCAGAGAGTCGCTAGTAGAAAGGAGGCCTCTCATGCGCCGCCGCCCGTCCTAAAAGCGGCAAATACTCACCTCTCTTGCACAGGCTCAAAAGATTGTTCGAGAACAGGCCGCTGGAATCCTAAGAATGGGTTTCGGCGGCTTGTTCGTTTGTTTTTCGCGCCCAAAGATGGGTGCATCACTGACCATACCAGATATTCCATGAAATCCATGACGTACCAGGAATCATGCGATTGGGCGGCTGCGCTCGCCGCCAGCACCACGCCAGACGAGTATCTCGCCGCCGGAGGCTGGGAAATCATGTCCTACGACCTTGCCCGCATGGCCGCAATCGATCGAGGGCTCCTCGCCGCTCCGCCTACGCCAACCAAAGAGGAAGTGCTGGCAGCATGGAAGGAGTACGTTCGCCTAACTTGCGAGTGGGCGGATACACTGACCCTACTGTTGAGGAATATCCGTCAACGCCGCTCTCAATCCGCCAAGCCATCGACAAGCAGGTCCATGCGTACCTGACGCATATGGAACGTCATGGATTCTGGCTTGGCAAGAACGAGCGTCGATATGATGCAACCCCGTAGGACATCAACAACGGGCTGTGCGAAGAGTTCGCCTATGCCGTTTTGAGGGCAGACGGGAATCCTCGTCCTACCACTGAACTGCTTTGCAAGCCAAGATAGCCATGCCAAACGAAAAAGTCTCCCGATGTCTCGACCTTGCTCCCAGCCTCCATCAGATGTTGCTGGATGGACAGGAGAATATCGTCGCTACATCACTCAAGGCGCTGTCCAAGCATGAGGCCATGTTTGTGGTCGCCCGGGTTTGCGCCCACGCCAGAGACAATCCCGCATGGGGCAAACTCATGATAATGCTGGAACGTCAAGTCGCCCGTACCACTGAATCATCCAAGAACGACGGCAAAGCATGACCGCTCGACCCAAAATCAACCTCGTCATCGCGCCCAAGCAATGCGAGCGGATGATGGCGAAGCCCGACCCGCACGCTGACGGTTGGTGCAACCAGGCAACACATACGTTCTCTATCTATGCCCTTCAAGAACAGAAGGTGTACGATGAGCTCTGCAAGCTTATCCGTCGCCGGAACGGGCGCAAGACTGAGAACCTCTATTGGTGCGCCAAGGGCGTTCTCCAGGGCTTGTATAACAGCGGCGTGACGGAACCAATGGACGACGACTATGAGTACGAGCCGGTCAACGTCCGGGAAATCGTGGACCATCTGGTCGGCGAACTGTACCCCACTGACCCCTCCAAGGCACCCAAAGCGGAATGACCCAAGACCGCATCAATCGCCTGAAAGTCATTTGCGACTTCGAGAAGGATCTCCGAATCGGCAGCAAGGTTCGAGTTCGCTGGACCAACTCGGGACGCTACTTCGCCGCCTTGGCAACCATCAGCAAGGTCAACGCCAAGTCCTTCCGAGCAACGCTGGATGAGGCCGTTGACTACGCCAAGCCTGGCGACAAGGGCTATCCTGCGGGGCAGAATATGAAGGCCCCGAGTTTCGCTTCGCCCGTTGAATGGAGCGTCAACAATCGGGTCGAGCCGGTCGAGGGCTATCCCTGGGAGCAAACCAATGCCGGTTGAATACGCCGATGTTGAGGATATCAAGAAAGTCCTCAACCCCGCCAAGCGTCCCGACGACGGCTACGGCAGCGCCATCCCGACCAATTGGCAGGTCAAGATCAAGGGCGAGAAGCGGTATCGCAAGATCCTGGCGGTCTGCTACTCCAACGTCGTTTCCTACTACGTCAACGTCAAGGATAAGGCCCTGTATATTCGATACTCCGACTTCCCGACTCACTGACGCCTTTTTTCGCGCAGAGAGAGCATGAGAAACGAACCCATCATCGCGGAATGGCGCAGCAAGTCAGGCAAGTATTACTGCCAGCTCCGGAAGTTTGAGAGCGGCGCGGGCTACTGCTACACGGGCGACGGCTGCTCTGGCGTCCTGGCGGCTACGACCGACGAGGAAGCCATCGCGGAAGTCCTTCCGATGGTCGAGAATGGATATTTCCAGCCCGACGCAAACAAGACCCCCATGAAGCGTGTCAAGTAACGAGGAAGGCCGGTTTACTCCGGCTTTTCCGCGCCAAAGATAGGTGGCCCACTGACCACTTCCCTAACCCGCAAATGCCATGAATGTCTCCGACGAATGCGCCAAAATCTCCAACTGGCTCCGCTTCGAGAACTGCAAGCCAGCATGGAAGCCCGACATCGAGGCCGCAACTGGCATCGCACTGACGCCCGCTCTTATCCGAGAGGGAGAAGTCACAGGACTCTTCCGACTCGGCCCCAAAGGATTCTTCTGATGACCCCAACGCTGTCCAGTCGAACCTACCAACTCGGTCCACAGACCTGGCAGGTCAACTCGGATGGTAAATGGTTTGTCCTGATGTGGGGCTGGTGGCCCGGTAATACCGGACGACCATCATGGCGTTGGGAGCATGTCCAAGAACATCGGGTGCCGCTTGAACTGCGGGAGAAGGCCAAGGCCCACTGACTCGCCTCTCAATCAGGTACATCCATGCCAAAGACCTACCACGATCCCGTCGAACTCGTTCAGAACCTCCGCAAAGGCGACCGAGTAACCATCCGGGTCCCCAACGGGATTGGGCGCAATGGCGTCGAATGGAAGGAATCGACCGGCAAAGTCGTCATCCCGTCCGGCACCCATGCCGCTCTGAATATGGGCGGTCCCCACGGCACGCCGGGCGTTGCGACTCCGCAGAATATCGTTCGGGTTGGACAGAAGTACGCCACTGAACCTGGTTGAGGAACGGCACCAGCATGAACGTCATCGACTCAATCAACGAACGAGGCTGGGCAAACGGTTGGCACGCCCAGCGGCTGGCCGAGGATGCCAAGCGGGAAGGCAAGACAATGGCCAACCTTTTCCGCGAAAGACTGGTCAATGCCGTTGCCTTCAATGTCCCGGCGAAGGCCATCAGGCTCAAGGGCGACCGGCTTACCTACCAGTTCAACGATGGCAGCACAGATGTTTTCCTGCATCAGCGCCACTAACTTTCCGCGCGAAGTTTGCGGCTGGTCACTCGTGCGCATCGGCGAGTTCGAGGGCACCATTCCACCTGCGCCGAAACCACCGGAGGCCCCATGAACCAACATCCTCCACTCACCGCTTTTCGCATCTACTTCGACGACGGGACCAACTACGCGACCAATATGGCGTCTGGCGTCACTCTCCAGCAAGCCACTGACTACTACGTCGGGAAGATGTTCGAGAAGACCGAGACGACCTTCCACAAGGCCATTCGGGTCGAGCAACTGGAGTAGCCCATGCTTTCCCTCGTCAGCGTCTACAAGACCCATCCGGACGGCAAGGTGAGCGGCTCGTTCGTCCAGCACGCCATCGGCGACTTCAAGTACGCTCTGGATAAGGCCATCAAGACCGAAGCGGCCAACGGCAACAAACTGGACATCGCCGTCACTGAAGAGGTGGTCGGTGGTTGCGTTTTGACCGGCTGCGGTTTCCCGCCAGTCAAGCGACTCGATACGAGGCGCATTACCCCAGCCAGCGTCCCCACTGACTTCCGCTGACCCGAGAGTAAACCATGTGGATGAACCGAAACGACATCGAAATACTGAACCGGAACCAGCACGCCTGCCCCAACGTCCGTAAGGGCGTTCGGCTCCTGTACCGGCTCATGCAGGCGGTCGATGCCCAGTCGGACGGCTGGCCATATTGGAAGGCACCCGCCGAGGCAGCCGACAAACTCATGGATCTGATTCGGACGGCTGGCAACATCTGGTATGACACCAGGGGAACCATCACCGATGCCCAGCTCAAGGCGGCAATCACACCCATCCGCCGGATGGTGACGGTTCAGGACAAGAAGCAGAAGGGCTTTGGCAACAAGGGCTTCAAGTTCGACGTTGACGAGGCCCTGCGGGAGCCAGGGCAGACCAGAAACGACAGCCTGACAAAGGCACAGAAAACGGAGTTGCTTGGTTTCCCGTTTATTGTCACGGTCAAGCATGACAACGGGCAAACGCCAATCGGGCTTCGCGCGGCGGATATCAGCGAGGCGGTGCAAAAGGTTATGGCATCCGAGGGATGTCCGGAACGGGCAATTGTCAATATCGAGCGTCGGGAGTAGCTCCACTGACCCCATTCGCCCAGAGGAATCGTCATGGCAAACGAATGCTCCATCTGCGGCGACCGTCATCAAGGACATCGGGATGCCACTCATCGCCGCGGGTATCCGAGCCCTGTACGAGAAGGCCAAGACCGGCGACGAGCAAGCCAAGAAAGACCTTCGCATCCAGCTCATGCTCTGGGTGAAAGGCACAGACTTTGCGACTATCCTGCATGAACTGAACAAGCCCACTGAACCAACGGCGCAGGCGGCATAGGCAAGGAGACCCGACTCATGGCAAAGAAACCTCTGACTGACGAGCAGAAGAAGGAACGACGGGAGAAGCGCGAGGAGATGAAGAAGGCCATCGAGATCTACGAAGACCTGCTCCATCTGGCGGACGGCGGATCCGCACAGAATTCGCTCCATACGGAGTTCGCCGCTACGACAATCCTGGCGATGATGCAGGATGCCGACTACTACAACAAGGTGGTCGAGGCGCACGAGAAGGAGTACGGGTAAGCATCGGGTCCGAGGGTTGAAGGCAGGGCCGTCCGGTCAGCGGCTCTGCCTCCCCTCGTTTTCCAGCGCGCCAAAGATAGGTGTACCACTGACCACCCCAACCGTAGAGACAAACCATGTCAGTCAAATGCTCAACCAACGGCTGCAATCACCGAATCCCGTTCGACTCACCAGCGAGCAAGTGCGATACCTGCCTGGCGAATGAGGAAATACTCGGTGCCACTGAACGGCGCGAGACGGCAAGGAGTCCCATGAAAATCGCCATCGTCAAGACCAACGGAACCGTCGAACTCACCACCATGGGCGAGGGCCTGCAGGACATCTACAACACCATCGGCAATGGCTGCGATATGTTCCAGCAGCTCCCGATCGGCGACGGTCTGCTCCTGGTCGATGAGGAGGCCAAGATCAAGGCCGAAATCCCGCCCGACAATGCTATGGCCACCGAGTTTTGCGACCTGATGGACGTTGGGCTGGACCCCAGCGACCGCATCTGCGGCAACATGGTCCTGGTCGGCACTCGCGGCTCCGAACTCTCCGACATCCCGACCGCCCTGCTCGACGCCATCAAGAAGTTTGCCGGTCCCGAGCGGGTTACGGGAAGCCACTGACCCCGCTAGGGGGATACAGTCGGCATGGACCCAATCAGCGTACATGGCGCAAAGGAAGACCGGCCGTTCACAATGAAGGTCGATGGAAATACCATCCGCGACCTTCATGCGGCACTGACAGCCCTGATTGCGATGGGCTACGGCGGGACCGCCATCTGCCGGGCTGATATCGAGGCCGGTCCACTGAATGTGACTGGACTGGAGTTGTATGATACCAGCAAGGAAGTCGAGCGTGGCGAACTGCTGGAGAAGATGACATTCCTGCTCTGCTAACCGGTTTTCCGCGCTGTGAAAGATGGGTGGACCACGAGTATCTGGTCTGCGTCCGTTACGTACCGGCTCCACTGAACGGTTGCCCGCTCTGAGGGAGCAAGGAGACCCGAACATGCCACGACCCCATGACTGCAACCACGAAGACTGGCCCTGCTGCGGATGCGGGGACGAGCCCAGCCAGGAAGAGCAGCACGAGCAGTTTGAGGAGATGTCGGCGCTGTCCGGCATCAATGACCTGGACGAGGCCGACCGCCGGGAGGACAACTTCCGGGATGATGTCGAGGCGGATGCCGATGTCCTGCGCATGGCAGGTATGGGAACGGACGAGGATTACGGGCACTACGAGGTCGATACGCCCCTGGGAGACTTCTACGGCGGGGAATAACCCCGCAAGTCGTTGGCTCCCACTGACCCGCTATTTTCCTGCAACAAAGATAGGTGTTCCACTGAACCCATTCCCAGACCCAACAAGGTTCAATCATGCCGTTCTCCGGCTTGAACACACTGATTCACCCAAACCGCCGAGGAGCCCATGATTACCCTCTGCCCCAGCGATTCACAGATTGTCCTGTACGCCAAAGGACATTTCAGCGAAGAGCGAACCAATGAACTGGATGACGTTCGCATCCTGGTCGCCAATCGAGCAGGATGCGAACCCAAGTATGTAAGCAACCGGGACATAGTGATTGTCCTGGCTGGGCTTCTTCAGGACCTCAAACTGGATGTCTCCAACCCGCGCTTCCTTGAGAGCGTCGTGTTCGGACAATTCGGGAGAGACGGATCGAATGCGGTAATCAACTTCATCCACGCCGCCCTGGCACTCTTGTGCAACATGCCAGTTTTCGATACCAACAACAATCGGCTGGTCAGTGTTCAAGCCAAGGATCCGAATGCTCTGCGTCCACTGACCCCGGCGTAAATCTACCTGGCGCATGAACCGTACCCTTGCAATGATGCTCGCAATCGGATGGCAGGGAGGGACCGTCCACCAACTCGCCGTCGAAACTGGCATTAGCGTCACTGACATCATCTACGGCAAACCCGAATCAACCGAGTTCGCCAGCCCCTACAACCTTGGATGGATGCTCGCCCAAGTCTCCAGCACCATCCCACTGTCGGACTACATGCGCAAGAAGTATCATGGCAACAAAGACTTCTGGCTGGGCATCGCCGAAGGAATGTCTCTCCGGAAGACGTAGCAGTTTCCAGTTTCCGCGCCAAAGATGGGTGGACCACGCTCCCACTGAATGCTCTCGACCAGAAAACAAGACAGACGTATCGCAAACACTGAACGGAATCCCGACACTTTCCCCGACAGAATGTCGGGATAGCCACAAAGATGGGTGGCCACTGACCCGCGCCAGCGTACCAATCGGTCAAGGAGCATCTGACCCATGCTATTCAACGCCGACAGAACCGTAACCCTCCAGACAAGAACCTGCATCCACTGTCAGGGGACTTGCAAGGTGGCGGGCGAGAAGAAATGCCCCAAGTGCAAGGGAACGACCCGAGGACCCCGCGGGGGATTGGGACGTTGCGGATGCTTCCGCGGCATGGTCCCAGACTTCGACAACAAGGTTCCCTGCACAAACTGCACTGATGGCCAAGAACCCGAGACCATCACCGACAGCGTGCCGAAGGAGCAGTATCGGGCACTGTTCGCGTCCAACACCATCCCCATCGAGTTCACTGAAGCCAACCGGGGTTCGTCATTCAACGAGTCACTGATTGGGCTGGGGCTCGTCGCGGGGATACAGGACTACGGAACAATCTGGGACCGGCTCCACCGGGGCGAGGAACTGGACGTTCACAACGAGATCCGCGAGGATATCGCAAACGGCTGGAATCAACTCTGCAAAATCGCCCGCAAGGATGGCGACAAAATCCGTCTCTGCGCGAAACTGGTCGTCATCCTTCATCGCGGCGGATACTCCGCCCGAGCATCCTTCACTGACGACACGACCGCCGTCGTCAAAGCGGCCAACAGCGAACTGCCCGAGTCCGCCGGAATGGCCTACGGAACCCGCATGGCCGAGCAAGGGTTGAACGGAACCCTGCTCGCCGCATCCGCCCACACCCAATAAAGCGCATGGTCCGCTCCGCCCCCATAATGGGGGTTATGCCACAAAGATAGGTGGTCACTGACCAGTTCGGTCGTACCCGAGCAGCATGGAGTACCTCGTCCAATTCCATCGCAATGGCAAATTCCGAGCGTTCAAGTTCACGGGCACCGATGCCGCGAACGCGGCGCAACGGTTCCATGACTGGGTACAGACACTCTCCAACGTCCGAGACGTATGGTGCGGCCCCTGCTAATGGGCCGCTTTTTCTCGCCAGCAAAGATGGGTGCCAGCCAGCAAACCAGAAACAAAACCTAACAAAACCCGCCCCCACTGAACCCCCGACCCGCTCGCCAGCAACGTACCTCAAACCCCTTTTAGGAGACTCGAAGATGAGCAAGAATGTTTCTTACGACCCGTCCACCGTCGCCGAACTCCAGCGTTTGCTCGCCGAGCAAACTCAGCTCCGGGCCGCGGCGGCCATCGAGAAGCGCGCCGAAATTGACAAGGCGATGGCGGCGGTCGCGGCGGCGCAGTCGGTGGTCGCGAAGCTGCGGGCCGAACTGGCCGAGCTGGACCCGTCCACCGTCGCCCCCAACAAGTCCCGTACCCGTACCGCCAACCCCGGCGCGGTCAACAACGCCAGCCCCCACCGCGACGCGATTCTGGCCTCACTGACGACCGGCAACAAGACCACCAAGGACTTGAAGGCGACCCTGGGCGACGACCGCGGCTCCCTCACTGACTACCACCTCCGCGCTCTGGAGTCCGCCAACAAGATTCACGCCGTCTCCCGCGGCGTCTACGCTCTCGGCCCCAACCCCAACGCGCCGGCGACCCCCACTGACTCCCCCGCCCCGACCGACACGCCGACGGCCTAACCCGCCAGCACCAAGGAGAAACACGAGCCCCCGCCACGGCGGGGGTTTTCTATTTTCCGCGCCAAGCAAAGATAGGTGTCTCCCGCCTGACCCCTCACTGATGATACCAGACTTCCGACATAGGCGAGGAGACCCGAACAATGGCCTGGAACCCCAAAGCACTCAAGCAACTCGGCCCCCGTCGCCAGCCCCTCGACCTGTTCGACCGCGAGGCGGAAGCGGAAGGCAACGCAATCAAACACAGCCAACAGTACCTGCCCACTGTCATGGGCAAGCGGCTCGCCAAGATGCGGCGCGAGGCCAGCGGCATCCGCAAGACGGCGGACGAAATCGCCACCCGTCGCCTGGTCGCCGATACCGCCAAGCGATACGCCGAAATCGTCAAGCCCGACAGCCGAGCGTCCCTCATGCAGGCGGCCTAACCGAATCCATCCTCCGGCGCAAGGGTTGAGAGCGAAAACGCTCTCGCCCTTGTTTTTCCGCGCACCCCAAAGATAGGTGCCCACTGACCCTCCGCCGACAGCAAGAACCCCATGAACCGCACCATCATCCATCTCTCCAGGCACCAGAAGCTGATCGTCCTCTGTATCCTCGCCTACTGGGGCCTCTGCTAGTCGATCACTGACGATCTTCAGAGATCAGGTAGAAAAACGACAGGCAAGTTTGCCCACTGTTGACGCGGACGGTACGCTTGGGGCATGACACCAACTACCCCCAAGTTCCAACCAGGCGACCGCGTTCGAATCTCCATGATGGCGATGGACGCGTCATTCCAAATCCAAGGCGAAGGCGACGACATCACTGTTGTCCCCAAGCGAGATACCAAAGATGTAGGCATCGGAATCATCGAACGCATCGTCCCCACTGAAGAACTTTGCGTACCCGAAGAGGAAGCAGGTCATTTGTCCCAAGTCGCTGTCGTCGAGGGTCGCTTCGACGGCCACCGGAATGACTTGGGGCAACTTCACTGCTGGGACTACGAACTGGAACCCGAACCCCACTGAAGCCCATCGACGGCTGCGAGAACCAAAGGAGCCTCGAACATGAAGACCCGCAATCGCAAGCCGACCGCCACGAAGACCCGCAAGCCGACCGTGCCCGCAACCGCCATGAGCCGCACCGCCTACTCCGCCCTCGCCCTCGCCGCCTCCCTCGTCGCCTGCGGCATGACCCCCGCCCGCGCCACTGAAGCCGCTCTCGACTGGAAGGCGAAGGCGGATGTCGCCAACGCTCACCGCCGACCGTTCACCCATACCCGACCAGCCCGAGCCGCCTAGCGGCTACCCACTGACCCGAAGGGTGCCAACCGAACAGCATGGGTCCGCCGATAGGGGCTACCGCATCAGCGAGCCCCTCTCGGCGTTTACCCGATAGCCACCTATCTTTGGGTGGGCCACTGATATGGGACCCTATAAAGGGATACCCTAGGGACTACCCCATTCATTTACCAGCAAATATGGTATCCTAAATTGGACATCCTGTGGTATGGTGTTCCTAAAAAGTCGATACTTCCTCAGAGGAGTTTATTTCTGGAGGGACCGACCATGCCGTATAAAGACCCAGCACAAAAGCGATTACACAAGAAACTATGGTATCGCAAATGGCGAGAAACGAATAGAGAGAAACTCAATACTTATGCTAGAGAAGCATATCGTCGCAAGACTGGCTCTACAGGCAGAACATGGAGTCATTCTAAAACTCCAGAAGAACGTATTGATAGAATCAAAGTTAATCGCAAAAGAAGATATGAAGCAGCAATGGCCTATTTGCTTCAGTACAAATCAACTCACCCATGCATGCGATGCGGAGAGTCAGACCCATGCTGCCTTGATTGCCATCATAGAGATCCGTCTGCAAAGAAAGACCATGTGAATAAAATAGCGAAAAACAGCATAGAGTCGCTAAGAATAGAGTTAGAAAAATGCGACGTAGTTTGTGCGAACTGTCATCGCAAACTTCACCATTATGGCTCTCTGGATTTGATTCCATCAATCAAATGACGATACATCAGTATGTCCAAGAACGCAAACCGCCACAAGTTTCGCTCCGCCCACATCCTCAACGCATCGCCCGCCGGCGCTTTCGGGCGGTATACTGCAACCATGGCAGCATCATCGAACCATGGATGCTGGTCTGGAACACGCCAGCCAAACTCGCAAGAAGTTACGGCAAATGCCGCAACCATCCTCAGTTTGGCCATCGCGACGATCGCTGGGAGAATGTCCTCCGTCGTCGCCAACTGGTCGCCGACCATCTGCTCTGCGAGAGCTTCGATGATGCTCTGCAAGCAGGTCTAAATATCAAAATTCTGCCAGGCGCAGACCCCCGCCGTCGAGGCTTTTTCTAAAATATGGTACCTTGAAAAGGTACACAGAATAAGTTACACTGTAATTCTTGGTTTCCTTACTAAAGAAATGTCGATTGACCTGCACCACAAAGAGCCAACGACTAAGAAGTCTACTATCAGTAGGTTACTCAAGAGGGGCGTTCAAGCGGTTAAGCGAGAGCTATCCAAATGCCAACCACTCTGCGCAAACTGCCACAGAAAACTGCATCATCAACAGTCTAAAAGTGACCCCTAAATTTCGCGCCCAGTAAGAAGAATACCTCATAAGGAATCCCTTATTCGGTAAGGTATCCCCCAAAAAAGGTACCATCTGCGGGAAGCGGCTATTCCAGCTTTTTCTTTGCTGCCTCTTTCAGGTCCTTGCAGAGTTTGTCATACGGGATCCCGCTCCAACTGGGCTTCGCCGGTTTCTTCTTTTTGCGCTTCTCGGTCTTGACCCGCATTGGCGCTCCCTCGATACGGAAGCCGCCGAGCAGTTCGATACCGATGGGCCATCCGTTCTTGTCGTAGTCCATCATGATACAGTCCTCAACAATCTCCCTGGTCTTGGCGACCTTGTTATTGTTGAAGCGGATGTACAGCGGTACATGATTGGGAATGACTTTCTGTGGCATTTCAGCTCTTCTTTGAGGGCAACCGCCTCCACCACTCGCATCCTTTTTCTGGAACCGACGTATAGCCCCAGAACGTATCGTTCTCTTCGGTTGGTACGGCGGGTATGAGCCAACCAATCTGGTCGCTCCGTCCGCCAAGGTCGGAAAACATTTCGCCAACAGCGTCGATGTCGGAGGTGTCCCGTTTTTGATTCTTTCCTGCGCATTCCACGCAGAAGAGGTCTTGATTGTCAAGGAACGTCTGGTATCGACGCCAGAGTTTGCAGTTTGAAGCGCCGCAGGTGCCGCAGACGTATGAGGCGGGAACCTCGTTGGACTCGTACTTGAAGGGGATGTTGTTGACGATGGCGGTCATGGAGGCCATTGTAGGCAGACTTCCAATCACCTGTATTACGGGTGGACGAGGAAGGGAGTAGTCTATTGGAATGGACAAGATGCCGCTGAGCGAGAAGGTCAGGATAGTTGCCGGGGTTGTTTGCGTGATGGCATTGGCAGGCATAGGACTCGGGCTCATCAATCTTTGGGAGAGGGGTCAGCTGAGGCAAATCGAACGGGCTGAGCAGCTGAAGCAAATCGAGGAACGGGCTGAGCGGGAAGAGCGGAATCGTCTTGAAGAAGAGAAAATAGCTGCCGAGAACAAGGCGGCTGAGGAGCGGGGCAAAGCGAAGGCTCATCAATAAGTTTTCGCGCAAGGGTAGTATCTGGGGTTTAGTCGATAAGCCCCTCATGGGCATGTACGACAGAATCAAGTGCAACTATCCGCTTCCTGGCAATCCTCCTGTCATCGAGTTCCAAACCAAAGACCTGGACAATTGTCTGGACGACTACGAGATCACGGCTGATGGTCGTCTTATCCTCCATCAATGGGATTGGGAAGAGACTCCCGAAGACGACAAGCCGTATCCCAACGCTACGGGCATCAAGGCTATCTTCGGCTGCATTCGCAAGGTAGAGGGGAGCCATCGAGAGATTAACCAGGAATACCATGGGGACTTGAACTTCTATGGGGACGCCAATAGCGGTCAGCTTCGAATGATCAATCTGAAGACTGGAGAGGATGAACTACACCCAGGTCCCGAGCCGGAATGGTTCGAGTACATCGCTCGGTTCACCAATGGCAAGATTGAGTGGGTCAAGCGGGTAGACCGTCCGGCATGGTAATCCGGACCCAAAGTCCGGATTTAGGTCCGGATTTTCGCGCCTCAGTAAAAAGCCGATAGGGAATGTGGAACCGCAGCGAATGCGACTGCGGCGTTTTACATTTCTCTTACAGCACCGAATGCGAGTTTTGGAATTGGCCATCCAGGCGATGATTCTTCTCGCAATACTAGAAACTCATTATGGTGTATTATTGCCACTCGTTGAATGAGATTGGCGATTGTACTGGTTCCGGTTCTGGATCAAATATTGATTTTGGTTTTCTCTCTGCCCATCCAGACGCAAACCATTTGTTGTTTACAGGGTCTTCTGAAGGTTTTACCTTTTTGCTGTATATTTCGCATTGCTCGCATGCTCGGATATAGCTATTGTACCATTCTCGCATTTCTGGTCGGGAAACTCTCTCGATCTTCTTAAGATTCCACATGACATTCATATCGCCGTTTCTGGGGA
>FRDC01000201.1_pt1 | contig 96776 bp, 102 predicted proteins | sample 1106171 | NCBI WGS metagenome assembly FRDC01 (sample SAMEA3930566, study PRJEB13176) | freshwater metagenome | biome: Drinking water system; feature: drinking water; material: water | place: Singapore | collected 2014-12-20
TGCTCCGGGTTGTTCGATAAGCCAAACGGCTCAAGCGGGAGCTGATTCCACTGTTTTTTTAATTTGCGGTTGCCGTCCAAGTCTTGATAGACCGCCACGGCGTAAGTACCTGACTGGGTCAGGTTCATACAGACTTTTTGCTTCCCTTGGATGGCCGGCGTACGGGTTTTCCGCACCCGCCCTTTTTTGAACAGGAAATAATCCGGGTCATGGTACAGCTCGACATTGAGCACGCCACCCGCCCCTACGCCGTTTACGGTTACACGGATTTGAGGAATATTTGGATTGCATACATCCGGTTGCTCATGCGGTTTGATGATGAACGATCCTCTGCCTTGAGAATGTGTCGAGAGCAATACGAGCAGGCTGATGGATATCGTCCAAAATGAGGCTTTTCTAACCAATCGGTTGTTCATGATCCACTCATAAATTCACATTCAATGACGGGCTAAAATAATCACTTCAATACAAACTCGACCCGGCTGCCTGGGCGCTGTTCGCTGCCGGTGTCTTCGTGACTGCCGACGACAAAAACCCGGTCACTGCTGATACCGCCGTTTTCGATAAGCCAATCCCTTGCAGCGATCGCGCGATTTTCCGCTAATACTTGCAGATCGTTGTCATTGACGGTGATATGCGCCAGCATGAGTTGTTCCATTTCCGCGCCGGGCAGTGATTTTGCCAGACCGATGGTGTTCTTGGGTTTTTCGAATTTTTCTTTTTTGTAAGCGACTTCAAGGTACTTATCATAATCTTCCGGCGTTAATGTCAGTTGCGCGATGGTGCCGCCGGCAATGCCTTTCTTGGCATCGTCCGCCAATTTATGCGCTTTAATGGTGTTCTGCAGAATGGCATGTTTCAGTCCTTCATGATCGTTTACCGGATCATAGTGACCGGAAATTTCCAGTTGCAGCGATGGCCGGTCTTTTAACACGTCAGCTAAGGCTTGCAGCCGTTGCACGGATGATTCATCGATGGTGGCTAAACCCGGTGTAAACGGTATTTCCGAGAGCTCTTCGCTGCCTTCCATGACCGAGCCGAGCAGCGAGAACGGTGAAGTGATGGCTTTGGTAATCAGGTTGATCACTGCCTGGAAAATAATGTCTCCGAGATTGAAATCGGGGTCATTGATCGATCCTTTGAGCGGCAGATGGATATCAATTTCACCGCGGCGGTTTTTCAACAGCGCGATTGCAAGGCTGATCGGAAGCGATCCGCCGGCTTCGCTGTCGATTTTCTCTCCAAGCGTGAATTGATCCAGAAAGATTTTGTTGTCGGCGGTTAATGCGCCGTTCTCGACCTGGTAATTCACATCGGCGGACAATTTTCCTTTCTCAATCGCATAGCCGATGTATTTTGCCGAATAAGGACTCAACGGCGGCAGATCGATGTCTTTCACTTGCGCAACGATATCCAGCAACAGTTCGGCGCTGAATGGATCAATCGTTCCGCTGATTTGCAATGGCGCGGTTTTACTGACCATGCCGCGGATATCGATTTTGCCGGATTTGCCCGGATACAGCGGGCCGATTTGGCCGGTAAGCGCGGTCAAATTGGCATGGTAATTCGGTTTAATGAAGCGATCGTTAAAGTTGATGCGGCCATTTTGCAGGAAAATTTTGTCGATATGAACCGGTGTGTCATGTTTGGAACTGACCGGCGGGGGGCTTGCGGTGATTGTGCTTGCTGTTCCATCCGGCGTTTTTTGTTCCTGGCGGATAATTTGTTTCAGGTTGAGGGTGCCGTCCGCCAAGATGGTCATGCGCGCAAAAAAATCACTCAGATGAATGGAACCGATGTTGACGCGAAGCGGGTCGTTGACAAAATCGAGCTGGCCGATATCCAATTTTTTCCAATGCAACAGATCATGTGCTTTCTGGCTATCGATCAGGTTGAAATTGGCCAGTTTGCCTTGTCCCTTGACTTCAATTTTCAACGGATTTCCGCCCGCTTTAACATTGCCGTTAAAGGAGACATCCCCGCTCGTTAATAACGCGGTCAATTGATCGCCCAGCCAGCTTTGCAAGGACACAATATCCACGGAATTGAGATCGAGCGATAAATCCGAAGCCAGCGGCGACCATGCCAGAGAACCGCTGGCTTTAATACTGCCGTGCTGATTGACTTGCCCCTGTAGCGTAAGATGGAGCGGGTTGATACCCTGTGGATCAATGTCTTCGAGACTTAAGTTTAACGAGTCGATGATCATCGGTGTGACTTTCGCCAGTGAAAGGTCTTCATAGCGGAGTGCGGCGTTATTGAGCCGAATGCTTTTAATCTCGGGTGTCCACGCTTCGTTGCCCGGTGCTGCCTGCGCACTGGCGGTAGTCGTTGCAGCAGGCTGACGCTCGGCGGTTATCGTGCTGTTTGAATTTGGGGAAGGTTTGCGCGACGGAATTGGGATGCGTGATTGTGACATTGCAACGGTAACTTTAGCTTCCGGCTCAGTTGCGGTCTGCGGGCTAAATAGTTGAGCGATATCGATTGCGCCTTGCGCGTCGCGCCGGAGTGATGCTTTGAGCTCATCCAGCACAACGTCACCCAGTGCGATGCGCTGTTTATTTTTATTGATGCTGAGGTTATTGATGCTTAACCTGCCCAATGCCAGTACCGGTTCACTGTCGCTTTGACGGGTCAACGTAATTTGATGGCTGTTTATCCGGAGGCGGAATGGCGCGGCTCCCGTAAGATCGGTTTTCGCGAAAGCGATTTCGAGTTTCTGCATTCCGGCTTGATAAGGAGTTGCCACTGCGGAATTACTGAAAGTGAGTTGCCGCAGTGTGGTTTTACCGTTCAGCAGATACTTTGGTGCTTGATCGGGTTCTTGATTGATAGTGAAGGACAAATCGCCGTCATAGTAACCGGTCAGCAGCTGCACACCCTGCGGTAATGCCAGGTAAGGCTTGTAATGCGCGATGTCGATCGCATCGAATTTTAAATCCAGTGTTGCTTCCTGGTTTGCGGCAAAGGGTTGTAATTTACCGGTCAGTGAAACCGGTGCGTTATTGATTTTGGCGTCAAATCGTGGCTCTACCCAACCCGTTCCGGTTCCGTGCAAGCGGCTGATGACGGGAATGTTCAGATTTATTTCCGAGATGGTGTGCTCGCTGTTTTTATTACGATCGATCCATTCGACACGGCCATTCTGGATATTGATATTACTGATAGAAAATGGGCTTTGTTGATCATCGGCTTCGGTTTCTTGGGCGCCGGTATTGCCGAATTTTTCCAGTAAATCAGCGATATTGAACTGTCCGCCGGCTTCCCGGATCAGGCGTATTTGGGGATTTGCGAGCGTGATTGAAGAAACTACGGGAGCGCGATATTTCAATGATTCGATACTCAAGTCGACATGCAATTTGTGGAATGACAGCAGCGGAGCGGCCGTTCCTGGAGAAGACGCATGGTCGTTGACTTGGAGATCGTTAATAGTCAACTCAAGCGTATGAAACTTGAGTTCTACCGATGCGACGGTAACCGGGCGTTGCAGCATTTCGGTCAAGTGTGTTTCCAGTTGCGATTTGGCAAAACCGGGCAACCAGAACACACCAAGCGCGGCCAGCAGCGCAATCAGCGCGCTTGCTATGCCAAGACCGATACCGAGTCGGCGGAATCGTTTATTGTGTAACTGCTGTCCGGTTGAAGTCATCACGCAATTCCCTCAATTTCTGCAGCCGGTTAAGGAAACGCTGATTAATTGACTATACGAGCGGTTCACTTCGTTGCACGGTACTCGCTCCCTCGCCTATCTTGTTGAACGTCTCAGTTGCTGTGTGCCGTGCGCCTCGTGCTTCATCTCGTTCGCCGAATTAATCAGCGTTTCCCTAGGGTTAGTGATACGCGCCGGATTTTAAACCGATTAACTCCACTTCAAAAATCAAAGTGGCATCCGGCGGGATAATGTTGCCCGCACCGCGTGAGCCATAGGCCATCGATGGCGGAATAATCAATGTGCGTTGACCGCCGACTTTCATCCCTTGAACTCCTTTATCCCAGCCTTTGATCACCCGTCCAGCGCCCAGCATGAACGAAAAATGATCTTTACGATCATACGAGCTGTCAAATTTTGGGCCTTTCTTATTCGGGACATCTTCATCATATAACCAGCCGGTATAATGTACATTGACGGTTTTTCCAATTTCCGCTTCTTCTCCGGTACCGATTTTTGTGTCAATTTTTTGGAATGCCGGATCATCTGTACTGCTGGCCGAGTCCTTATAAGCGAAGGCCGCTTGCGGTATCGTCAGTGCAAGCAGGATGATGATGATAAAATTCAACAATGTTTTTGTCTTATTCATGGTGTCCTCAACAATTAAATAAATCTGGTTAATATGAATGAATAGCGTTTTAATATTATAGCCGGTAACGCTACGTCAATCTCAGCGATAGTTTTCAAGCGATATCGTGTGCTGATAGTGCTTGATTTATATTGTCTGACTGGCAATAATTTGTTGTCCTATTTCAAACCGCTCAAGAAGTTGATCCATTGCAAATGCGTATGACAGAGCCACGTGATTCAAACCAGGATGTGCAACTGGCCGAAGATTTCCAATCGGCGGATTTGTTGTGCTTGCATGAGTCGCCATTCGTACGCTTGTTATATTTGGGAGCGGGTTTTTTAGCATTATTGCTGGCGGTATTGGGTGCTATTTTGCCGGTGTTGCCAACCACTCCTTTTGTTTTGTTAGCGGCCGCTTGTTTTGCGCGAGGTTCGGAACGCTTTCACCGCAAATTGCTGGAAAATCGCATAGCCGGACCAATCATTCGAGAGTGGCAGCTTTATCACAGTATTCCGCCACGAGTTAAGCGCTGGGCTTATTTATTGATGGCAATTTCATTCGGTAGTTCCATTCTGATTGTTCCGGAACTTTGGCAGAAAGTGATGTTGGTTGTAATCGGCAGTGTTTTAGCATTTTATCTCTGGCGTATTCCCGAAAGAAATTCCGCAGCCTGATCTGTAATTATTCCTACAAGCGTGTAGTTATTGTTGGTGTCAAAGTTCTGCTTATTTTCGTGGGGTGAAAATAACAGGCTTGCCGTTGACTCTGAATATCAGTCAACTGAATAAGCTTGTTTCTTCTCGTTATTCCACGCATTCATTATTGTTTTCTCCTTTAGCATTGCAAAAAACTAAAGTCATTGAAGTTTTTGTCGTAAGAAAAAACCTATCTTTCTTGTCTATCAGAGTGAGAATATGCTATGAGAATTAATGAACCCGTTACCCAGCGCGATATGGGAATGAATAATGATTGTGTGATCATCTCGACGACCAATATGAAAGGTGCGATCACATCGGTGAATGAAGATTTCATCCGGATGAGTGGTTACACCTGGGAAGAACTCGAAAATAAAAATCACAACATCATTCGTCATCCCGATGTGCCGCCTGAAGCCTATGCGATGCTGTGGGAAGCGCTTAAAGCGGGAAATCCCTGGATGGGGATGGTAAAAAATCGTCACAAGGGAGGCGATCATTATTGGGTTGATGCCTTTGCCAGCCCGCAGTATGAAGACGGCAAAATTATCGGTTACCAATCGGTCCGGGTTAAAGCTGAGAAAATCTGGATAGATCGGGCCGAAGCGTTATACGCGAAGATCATGTCCAAAAAATCACCGGACGACAAAAAGCGTTCAAAATTGGATGCGGTCAAGCTCACACGATTCCCGATGGGGATTTCGACCAAAATTGCATTGGCGGTGACAAGTGTTTTTGCATTGCTTTTTACCGGGTTGGCAGTGGTAGAACAAGTTTCATTACTTGTTGCATTAATTGGCTTTGCAACGGGCAGCATGATCAGTTTTGCAGTGATCCACCAGATGTTGAGCCCGCTCCGGGCATTAGCCGCGAAATCGGAAAAAATCGCCAACGATCCGGTGGCGCGGTATATCTATTCCGGACGGACTGATGAACTCGGACAATTGGAATATGTTCAAATTTTCCAAAATGCAAAACTGCGTACCGCCATTGGCCGGGTAAAAGAATCATCGGTGGTGCTCGAAAATGCGGCTGATGAAATTGCTACCGGTAGCGTTGATTTGTCTGGCCGTACGGAAAATCAGGCATCCAGTTTGGAAGAAACTGCTTCCAGCATGGAAGAAATTACCTCAACCGTGCAGCAGAATGCTGAAAACGCTAAACAAGCCAATATATTGGTTATGGAAGCGCGCAAGCAGGCTGAGAAAAGCGGCGATGTGGTTTCCAGCACCATTCAGGCAATGTCGCAAATCAACGAGAGCAGCAAGAAAATTGCCGACATTACCAATGTCATCGATGAAATTGCCTTCCAAACCAATTTACTGGCGCTTAATGCAGCTGTAGAAGCGGCGCGAGCCGGTGAGCAAGGACGAGGGTTTGCAGTGGTTGCCAACGAAGTGCGTACCTTGGCAGGTCGAAGTGCAGAGTCTGCAAAACAAATTAAGGAACTGATCAACGATAGCGTTTCCAAAGTGGAAGGTGGTACGGAGCTGGTCAATCAATCCGCTGAATCATTGAAGATGATTACCAACAGTGTTAAGAAAATCTCCGATATCGTGGGTGAAATTTCTCAATCATCCATGGAGCAGGCCAATGGCATCGAGCAGATCAATCAGGCGATTTCACAGATTGACGAAGTTACTCAGCAAAATGGACAGTTGGTCGAAAAATTGTCGACCTCAAGCCGGGCGATGACCGAGAAAGTCAAGATGATTTCTGGTTTGGCTGATCAATTTAAATAGCCTGCAGCTAAGCTGCATCCAACAAAAAGCCGGATTTCAAATGCTACTGGACTCCGGCTTTTTTATTTTTCGCATATAATGATTCAGACACTGCTCAGACTTTAATCGAGTTAGTCTGGTAATTTTGGAATTCCCAAGATAAAGTTTTTACTGGCTTTCTCGATTAACTGCAGCGGGTATCATTAATCAAGTGCAAGCGTATTCGATCAGAATAAGCTGTTGATAATTTATGGATGAAGAAAAAGCTTCAGAGTTTGATTTTGATCTGTGGTCACAGCTTGCACGGCAGGAACCGGAAAAATTCGAAGCCATGCGGCAACAGATGATTGATGAGCTAATCGCTCAGGCGCCGTTGCATTTAAAGCAGCGGATGACCGGGCTGCAATGGCAAGTCGATCAAATTCGCAAGCAAGCAAATAATCCAATGGCCGCCTGTTTGCAGATATCCCAAAAAATGTGGGCCAATGTCCTTGGGGATAATGGACTTTTGAAAGTACTTCAAGAGCCGAAAGAAATTCTTAAAACGCTTGAAAATGCACCGACCGCGAAAGTATTAACTTTCGAGCGGCCCAAATCCAGCAAATAAATCTGATACATCAATTCGATGAAAATAACTCAGTTTCATACTTCGCTAAATAAGGTTTTGATCGCATGTTTCTTTGCAGGATTCTGCAACCATGCAGCAGCGGTCGCTGAAACGGGTGAGTTGTTAAGCACTCTGACAGATCAAAAATCGGTAGCCGTCACAATTTATAACAATGACTTGGCACTGATAAAGGATCTGCGGCATATAGACATTGCCAGTGGCGATTTTAATTTGGCTTGGCGCGATGTCAGCGCGTTGATCCGGCCGGAAACTGCTTTGTTGCGAAGTATCATAGATCCAACCGGTCTTACGGTCGTGGAGCAAAATTTCAATTTTGACTTGTTGACGCCGCAAAGTCTTCTGAATAAGTATGTAGGGAAATCAGTGTCGGTGATGCGGATTAATCCGGCTACCGGTGTCGAAACTAAAGAAAGTGCGACGGTATTGGCCGTCAATGAAGGCGTCGTGCTCAAAATAGCCGATCGTATCGAAACCGGCATGCCGGGTAGAATCACCTTCGAGAATGTGCCTGAAAATTTGCGCGATCGTCCTACTTTGGTCATGAAAGGAATGCTTACCGGTCAATCAACGCAACAGCTCGAGCTCAGTTATTTGACCGGCGGTTTATCCTGGAAGGCGGATTATGTTGCGGAATTGAACGATAGCGATGAGCGGATGGATCTGTCCGGTTGGGTTACATTGGTCAATACCAGCGGCACCAGCTATGCGAATGCAAAAATGCAATTGGTGGCTGGCGATGTCAACCGGGTGCAGCCCGAAATGATTAAGCCGCTGGCGATGCATGCAAAAGGCGCGATGGATGTTGCCACATCGATGACGCAAGAGTCCTTGATGGACTATCACTTGTACAGCTTGGAAAGATTAACCACGATCAACGACAACCAATCCAAGCAAGTCGCGTTATTGAACGCCTCCGGCATTCCGGTGCGCAAAGAACTGATTCTGACGGGAAACGATCATTATTACTATTCCGGTCATGGTGATCTGGGTCAGAAAAACAAAGTGAGCGTGATCGTGCAGTTTGATAATAAACAAGCGGACCGGCTAGGCATGCCGTTACCCAAGGGCATCATCCGGGTATATAAGCGCGATCAATCCGGCAATGCGCAATTTGTCGGCGAAGACAACATTGATCACACGCCAAAAAATGAGACGGTGCGTCTAAAACTAGGCCACTCATTCGATGTGACGGCTGCAAAAAAACAAATTGATTTTAAAAGCTTGAACATAGGTAACAATGTCAATCAATTTGAAAGCGCCTATGAAATTGTGATGAAGAATGCCAAGAAAGAGGCAGTGGTAGTGACTGTGCAAGAACCCATTCCGGGCGACTGGAAAATATTGGAAGAAAGTCATCCGCACCATAAACCGGTGAGCAATACCGCGGAATGGAAAGTGACTGTGCCTGCAGAAGGGTCATCAACGCTCAAATATCGTGTGCGAGTGAAGTTTTGAGCGGCTCTTCCGCTGGGAAAGCGCGATTGGATAAATAATTGCGGTTCATTTCCCGGCAGTAATGACTTTTTTTCCAATGAAACCCAGGAATGTTGCCAACGCGATACCGGCAACAGCGCCTGCGGTATCAATATAAAAATCGCTTGGCAACGGCGTGCGCCCTTCAATATATAACTGCGTTATTTCAGTTCCGGCTGCCAACATCAAAATGACCACAATGATCTGAAAAATTGATCCATCGGCCATCATCACACGCAGAATCAGCCCTAAAAGAAAAAAGAACAGCACATGACCGGCTTTATCCAAATCCCACGGGATTGTTGCTTTAAAAGCTTGGTTGTCCGCGCCGATCAGTGTGTTGATGCCGTCTAACAATGAAATCTTGATATCGTTGGGGAGGGTGGTGCCAGCCAGGATAGCAATCAAAGCAGCCAGCAACAGCACACGAAGCACCGGGGCTTTTTGATGTGTAAAGAGCAGTGAGCCGGTGAGAAGTAAGAAAAACCCACCCCAAGCCGTCAAAATAGTCTTTTTCACCGTTGGATAAATTTCGTTTTCCAGCACCGGGAAAACTCGAAGTTGTTTGACTTTCATAAGCCCGGTTGACTGACTTAATTGAGCATACAGTTTGATCGTCTGGGTATCTTTGGCAATTGGAAAAGCTGCTTGATAGGTTTTCCAGTCTTTGTCGCCAGACAATTGGACGACGGTATGCGGCAGTCCCCAACGATCCGTTATTCCGTCATTTTGCGCCAGCAAGATTCTCGCCTTGCTCCAGGATTGTTTGCCTGGAACGACATTGATGCATTTAACCGCCGCAGATACCAAAATCACGGTGCCTGGTTTGACTGGAAATAAATCGTGCTGCACGCTGATGCCGGTTTTTGCATCATTGGAATGGATCGTGAGGACATTACCCGAAATATCGACGTGATCGCTGCGGGCAGGGTGATATTTCCAAGTGCCATCGCGAATATCCGGTCCGATGGGCTCATATTGATCAATCTGGGTATGCAATACCAGAGTTATTAAGGCTAGGAAGACAAACAGCAGGCAATTGAAATTAAATAGGGGCATATGTCCGCATGGAAAAACCGTTGCTTGTTTGACGGCATGAGCCGTGAAAGTCAGTTGTTAACATGTAGTGCGCAATATGCCCCTTTGATATGAGCGATTGAATAAGAAAGCTTCATCAAAAATATTGAATCATCAACGCCACATAGCCGGCTGCAAATATGACAAAAGCAATAATGACGAGTTTTTTCATTTCACGAATCCCTCCTGTTCTGAGTTGGAAATTAATTTGATTGCGGGCATTAGTTAAGCGTATTCCATGCTGAGACGTCAAGTATTCCCATTTTGTGTTTTCGGGATCAGCGCATCGGATGCTAACGCCCGGGTGATGGCGTCATGCCAGATTTTAACCTTGTCTTCAAACGACAACCGGGCGTTTGCCGGGCTGGTCGATGGCAGGCGGGTCAATTGAAGCGACCCATAATCGTACTGATACAGAACATAACGCATGAAACAGGCCTCTGCTTTTCCGCCATTAAAGAAGATATGCGTGATAGCCGGATGCTGAGTAAAGAATGTCTGAAAATCATTGATTCTTTGGGTGCCGGTTTCGATACTGGAATCAAGGCTGCCGGTTCGCTTGCAGGATTTGAGCACATCCCAGAGTGCAAAAGGGGATGTTTGGAATGCAGCTAATTTGTGGCAATACGCTGCATCCGCTTGGATTTGCAGTAATGGTGCCATGATCCGCCAGAATGCATTGCGTTGATGGGCGTAATATTGCTTCGCAGCAAGTGAAGCTTCCCCGGGCATGCTGCCGAGGATCAGGATTCTGGCGTGACTGCCGGCAACCGGAGCAAAGCTGTGAATCAGCATCTTCTCTAATCAAAACTCAGCGCTGTTGATCCACATAAAAATGCCGCAATGCCCGGCCTTGATGATTCAATTCATAGACCAGGGGTCGTCCGGTGGCGAGTTTTTGCTTCATCACTTGCAGCGGTGTCAGCTGATCCAGCAGCATCCGCATCACCCGCAAGGTATTGCGGTGAGAAACGATCAAGATGCGTTTGCCCGCTTGGATTTCCGGCAGCAGGGTGTCCAGCCAGTAGGGTGTAAGGCGCGCCAGCGTCTGCTGCATGCTTTCGCCAGCCGGCAGCTGCGACGGATCGATCCCGTGATACAAGCGCTGATGACCGGGGTATCGGATATCGTCGCGGTGCAACACCGGCGGCATAGCGTCAAATTTGATTTGGCAGCCGAGAATCGGCCAGACACCGAATTGCTGGATGGCTGGCCAGCGCGCCATGCCTTCCAATGCGCCGTAATGCCGCTCGTTCAGACGCCAGTTTTGAATAACCGGAATATCGAGCCGCATGGTTTCAAGCACGATACGCGCCGTCGTCGTGGCGCGTTGCAGCATCGAAGTAAAGCACAGATCAAAAGTAAATCCCGCTTGTTGCAATAGCAGAGCGGCTTGCCTGGCTTCCTGTTCGCCTTTCGCACTTAAGGCGACATCGCTCCAGCCGGTGAAGATTTTGTCGCGGTTCCAGATGCTCTGGCCGTGCCGTAGCAATACCAGTCTGGTCATCAAGGATTGCACATTATCCGTTGCTGCAAGCGCTTGCCGCATCAGCCGTTTTGCTGCTGTGAAGCTTTCGCGGCGGCTTCCGACGATTCCCGCCAAATTTGTTTAAGTGCCGGCCAAAGACCGCTGCGGAGAGTTTTGATGTACTGCGAGTTGTCGGTCAGCCGGGTGACCAAGCGGCGTTGCGCCCGCCCCAGGTTATGGTAAGGCATGCTCATGAACAGGTGATGGGTGGCGTGATAACGCAACCCGACCGGCGCCCATAACGGCGTGACCAGGATATTGCCGGGAATGTTCACCGAATCGAGGTATTGCTCCGGCAATGTCATTTTGCGGTCGCCGGGGTTGCGGTATGCGTGCGCCGCCAGTGTGCGCAGCGAATTCAGAATGAATACCGATACCGCGATCAGGTACCACAATATCAGCACCGACAACGGAAACACGCCGAACCAGACCAGCGCGATGATGCTGGCGCCGAATACAAAAGCGCCGAGCTCCTGCTGCTGCCAGTTGAGATCGTTGCGGATGGCATCCGGCGCACGCCGGTAGGCCGGGTCGATGGTCAACGACGAGGCGCGTTCCCACACAATTTTGCGCAATGGCGGTATCAGATAGGAAATGGGGGTAAGCAACACGAAACGGGCCGCCAATGCAATCGGGATCAAAAACGACAGCAGCACGTAAACCACCATTTCCGCCGGCTTGCGCGTGGCGAACGGCAGGTATTCGCCATCCGCGGCCGTACCGTAGACATCCGGCTTGTGGTGGTCATTGTGGACGCCATCGTAGGTAAACGACGGAATCATGAACGGAATGCCGCTCAGAATGTTCCACACCAGGCGGAAATTCCGGAACGTGCCTTTTTTTAAATGCGCCAGCTCATGCACAAAGATCGCGGAGCGGTACAAGGCCAAGACTGCAACCACAAAACCGCCCAATTGCCATAACGAAAACAGCGGGGAAAACAGCGCTGTAAAAAAAGCTGCCCAACCGAGCGTGATATGAAACAGAAAATCGGTCCAGTAAATCCACGGATTCGGCGTCATCAAGTCACGCACCAGATGATGCGCTTCACGCAACGGGAATTCCTTGACGTAAGGCTTTTTTTCTCCGGTAACAGCCGGTTGCGCAGTATCGTTCATGGCCAGCAAGACTGTAAAACATTGATGATCTGCTGGTTGACGGCGGCATCGGTGGCATTGACGTGACCCAGATTCGGCGCTGCCGGCCAACCGGCGTCGGTAAATTCCAAACCAGCGAAGGTTTCCGGCTGCGCGTAACGCGGTAGCACATGAAAATGCACATCCGGGTCGACCATCATCAGCATCAGATAGTTGATCTTGTCATAGTGAAACGCTTTGGACAGCGCTGTTTCAATTGCGCGCGTGACTTCGTGCAGTTCGGTGAAGCTTGCTGTGCTCAACTGCGAGAACGCGGTGGCCGGTTCGTGCGCGGCCAGCACCAATGATCCCAATGTGACTTGCGCCGGGCGCAACAGTACCGACCAGTGCTGATAAGACCGGATAATCGTGTGCGGTGCGCCGAATTTGCGCATCGTGGCGTTGAATTCTGATGGAATCGAAAGGCTTGTCATGTCCGGTTATTAACTGAAAATGATGCCCGCGCGCGATAAGTCCTCGATAAAATCGATCTCGCACCAGCGCAATCCGCTGATCGAACAGGAATTGACCCGATGATCTTTGGCCAGCCGGTCGATGATCGACAGATACCACGACTTCAATTCCGCCGGGTGGCGCAGCGCTTCTTCCACCGCTTGCCGGAACAATCGCACACCGTCACCGCGAAAATAAATCAAGCCGATCGATTCTGCATTGACTTGATGCGGCGGCACGATTTTACTGACTTGTAGCACCCAACCCCCGGCATCCAGTTGCACTTTCATATCGTCGGCGTCATAGCTGATCTTGAAATCCACGCTGAGTGTAATCGGCGCCGGCGGTGAATTCAAGACTTTGCTCAGTAAGGCCGGTTCGATCACGGTATCGCCATTCAGGATCAAAAAATCGCTATCCATTTCACCGCGCGCAATCCAGCAGCTCGCGAGATTATCCGCGACTTCGTAAAAAGGATTGAACAGGATTTTGATGCCGGGATACTCCGCATACTGTTGTTGTAACAGCTCTTCGATCAATCCCACCTGGAAGCCGGTAATGACGGTAATGTTGTCGATTCCGGCGGCAAGTAATGCGTCAATTTGCCAAGCCAGCACCGGTCTATCGGCGACCGGCAACAGGCATTTGGGTGTGTTCTCGGTCAGCGGTAGCAGCCGCCGTCCTTGTCCGGCGCTGAGAATGATGGCTTTGATCGGTTTCGCAGTTGGAATGGTCATGACTGGGTCGATGAATTGAGGCGTTTTTATCAATCCGGCATTGTAGCGAAGTTTGATCGCCGCGATGCGTTTTTAAAGCGAAATGCTGCCAATTTGCCGTAAATCCGCAACAATGCGTTGCGTCGCGCGCAAAAAACCATCCACTTGCTCCGGCGTGTTGTCGCGGCCCAGGCTCACGCGCACCGCGCAGCGCGCCAGCATCGGATCGACACCCATCGCGCTCAGCACATGGCTTTGTCCCGGATGGATGCTGGAACAAGCCGCTCCGGCGGCGACGGCAAAACCGGCTTTGTCGAGCTTCACCACCAGCGTATCCCCTTCGATATCCGGCAGCGCGAAATAACAGGTATTCGGAATGCGCGCCGCCTGGCTGCCGAAAATCGTAGCGCCCATGCCAAGCAATCCTGTTTCCAGTTGCTCGCGCAAGCGAGCGGTATGCTGCGCGGTTTCCGCCAGGCGCGCGACCGCCAATTCGCACGCTACGCCGAAGCCGACGATCGCAGGGACATTCTCGGTGCCGGAACGCAAGCCGTTTTCGTGCCCGCCGCCGTAAATCAATGGTTTCAATAGCAAGCGTTTGTCCACAATCAACGCCGCCGCGCCTTTCGGGCCGTAAATCTTGTGCGCGGATAACGTCATCGCATGCACGTTGAGCGCTGAAAAATCCAGCGGAATCTTGCCCAGCCCCTGCACCGCATCGGTATGCACGTATCCACCCTGTGAACGCGCCAGCCCGGCAATCGCGGCGACATCCTGAATCACGCCGGTTTCGTTATTCGCCAGCATCACCGATACTACACCCGGTTTATGCGCTTGCATTGTGGGTTCGGCAGCGGCCACATCGACTTGCCCGTCCGCATTGACCGTCAACTGATGCACATTCCATGCCTCGCAACCGCGGCGCGCAATCGCCTGCGCCGGTTTCAGCACGCACGGATGCTCGATCGCGCTGATGAACAGATTGCCCGGCTTCAAACTATCCACCGCGCCGCGGATGAACAGATTATTCGCTTCCGAACCGCCGCTGGTGAAAATCACCTGCACCGGCTGCACCCCGACAGCCTCCGCTACCTGCTTGCGCGCCTTGTCAATCGCCCGCCGGGCTTGGATGCCATAACTATGACGGCTCGATGCGTTGCCGAATTGCTGCTGGAAATAGGGCAGCATCGTTTCTAAAACAGCGTCGTCGACACGGGTGGTGGCGTTGTGGTCGAAGTAGGTTGTTTCCATGAATTTCGCAGACAGCTAATTGGTAAAAATCGAATGATAAACCTTAAAGGCGTGCTACGACGAATGTGCATTGACCAAAACCACATGCGCCTGTTGAATATTGTCGCGGAACTGTGCCGGGATTTCATCCCAGACGAATAGATCGACCCGGAACGGCAATTGACTTTCTTCCAACGCTTCTTTCAATGCGGCGACAGCCCGCTTTTGCTCTGCGGATGCAAAAACCGCCAAATCCAAATCGGATTGCGGGCGCGCCGTTCCTTTGATACGTGAACCGTAAACCCAGACCATCACGTCCGGCAGATAGTCATTCAGCAGATCGAGCAGGATTTTGCGCTGATCCGGCGTAATATCAATATCCTGCATTACTGTCCGGGCTGCTTGCTGAGTAATTGGTAGAGCGCAGTAGCATCGCGAATAAAATCACCCATCAGCGACAAGCACGCCTTGGCTTTCTCACCGCTGTAATCGTGCGTGGTATGAGTTCGCGCTTCGGCATAATCCAGCCACCGATCAACAGCGGAAGGCAATAGATTGTTTTCAGCAGTCAATCGGAAAATCGGTTTTGGACTGTTTGGCACTTCCGGAATACCCAATACTTCAACCAGGTAACGTTTCAACACTTTCCACAAGCAGTCATAACATACCTCAAAGCGCTGAATCACCGACTCCGCGACCGCCTCTTGCATCAACTTCGGTAATGCGGGATCCAGCGATTGGTAGTTTAGAAATTGCGCTTGCAAGTGATTCAGCGATTTCTGAAAGTATTGGTAGTCGATCATGGTTTACAAACTGGACGGGATTTAGGGATTATAATCAGATACCCAGAGGGAAGAAGAGAGTGGAGGACTGTGAGGCTACACATTTTCGCCTTCAAAATAATCGGAGTCGATACGCTTCAGTTCGAACCTGCTAATGGGTGACACTCCAACGTTGTGGTCTACCATGAGCTTAGACAGCAGCGCACCAGTGATGAGAATAATTTTTGACGAAATCACTCCGGCATATTCCTCCGCTTCTTTAGAAAACTCAGAAGTTGTAATGAATACGCCCTTGTTCGCACGCTGGCCTTGAAGTGCACCTGCGAACTTTTGAATCTCCGGTCTTCCCACAGTACCTTCCCAGCGCTTTGCTTGAACATAGATGACATCAAGGCCCAACTTGTCTTCCTTAATGATTCCATCGATTCCACCATCACCACTTCGTCCGATTGCACGGCCAGCGTCTTGCCGTGAACCACCATAACCCATTGCAACTAATAGATCGATAACAAGGCGCTCAAAAAATGCGGGTGAAGCAGCTTTTACTTGTTCGAGAAGTTCTGCTTCCAAATTGCTGCGCAAGCGCTGGTATGCTTGTGAAAAGAGTTCCTCCGGAGTTGAGTCGGATGAGGTTTCGGTGCTTTGTAGCGATTGATTCAATGTCGACTTTGATTGGGGAATATTGCTTGGAAAGCGCTCCTCGTTACGCCGAAGTTTAAATGCTAAGTATTCCGGATATTGTTCAAGCGTCGAGTTGTCAATCCTTAATGGATTTCTGGACAACAGCTCTAGACCTCTTGGAGTAATGTGGAAAAATCCTCGCTTTTGAGATTCAATTAGCGCCGCTTGTTTTAGATAGGTTCTAGCCCATCCCACCCGATTGTCAAATAGTGGTGCGGTGCCGCTCGGGAGCATTGTTCCTCGCTCTTCGTCAGTGAGTGAGAATTCAGATGCCAGACGCTCAATGGCATCACGAAAGCGATGCTCTTGCGAATCTCCGGCAAGTCGCAACAAGGGGAGCATCAGAGTTTGATAATCAGGTATAGGCATGGAGCTAGTAAAATGTATAACTAGAGTTAGGTAGTTAGCTTAAAAAATATAAATGTACAATATCTTCAATGGAGTTCTGTTTTTAATTACGCGGATTATATTCTTTCTCAGCATTATGCAGTGCTTTATCTATGTAATAAAAATTGGCAACTCACTGTATTGAAAGTGTATCCTGCTTTAATCATCTATTTGGTCGATAGAAATATATCAAGCCGGATTAGTAATGAGGGTACGATGTGATGCATATCCTTTCAATACGCCACCGGTAGCGGATCCAGGCTGCGCCATAAGTACCAGGTGGCGACCGAGCGCCACGGTTGCCACGGTTTGGCGGTTTCGATCAGGGTGTTTTTGTCGACGGCTTGCTTGTCGAAGTAATGCAGGCTGATGGCGCGTTGCAGGCCGATGTCGTCGAGTGGCAGCACGTCCGGGCGGTGCAGGTGGAAGATCAAAAACATTTCTGCGGTCCAGCGGCCGATGCCTTTGACCTGAATCAGTTGCTTGATGATGCTTTCATCGTCCAAGTTTTCCCATGCGGTTTCATTCAAATCCCCTTCGCGGAAGTGCCGCGACAGGTCGTGCAGGTACATCACTTTTCGCGCGGACAATCCACACGATCGCAATAATTCCTGCTCGGCTGCGGCGATCGTGTGCGGGGTAATTTCGGGAATCGTGGCGATGATCCGTTGCCACACACTTTCAGCGGCTTTGACGGAGATTTGCTGGCCGACGATCGAGCGCGCCAGCGTGGTGAACGCACAGCCGCGCGATTCCAGCGCGGCGTCGGCGAATTGCGCGATCAATTGCCGCATGACGGCATCGCGTTCGGCCAGTTCTTGGGTCGCTTGCGTCCAATAAGCGGGTGTCATCGGCGGTTAAAGTGGGAAATTGAAACCGCGAGTGTGCATTTTTTTACCCGCGAAAACAATCCCGCTCTTTCCCATTTCTTCCATCAAATTGATAACTCACATTTCATTTTTCTTCTATCTATCTTATTTATTTGAACATTTTATTGCCTTCCAAGCGTCAAGCCGCAACAGCATTAAGTCTTTGTCGCATAACTATAAAAACCCAATTTCCCGCTTGACTAACGCGGATTTTTTGATTAAAGTGGGGGTTAGTGGGAGAATGTGGGAAAATTTGGTGGGCCTCGATGAATTTTCCGTAATATGAGGAGACAGCATGTTTCGTGGCGTCACGCAGCTCAGTCTGGATGCAAAAGGTCGGCTTGCGATACCCGCAAGATACCGTAGCGAGCTGATGTCTTCTTGCTCTGGGCACTTGATCGTGACGGTTGATCCTTCCAAGTGTTTGCTGATTTATCCCCAGCCAGCCTGGGAACCGATAGAACAAAAACTCAATAATCTTTCCAGTTTTGATCCTGTGACCCGCAACTTGCAAAGGCTGTTGATGGGTAATGCTTGCGATGTCGAGATGGATGGCGCCGGACGCATTTTGGTAGCGCCGCCGTTGCGTCAATTTGCCGGTTTATCCAAGGACGTGGTGCTGGTGGGGCAGGGCAACAAATTTGAACTGTGGGATGCCGTGCAGTGGGGTGTGCAACTTGAAACTGCAGTGACGCTCAAGAGCGGCGATATGCCGCCTGAGCTGAATGGATTTTCGCTGTAAGCGATCCAGCAAAAGCAGCGGATGCATAAGCCGGTATTGTTGCATGAAGCCGTTGATGCCTTGGCGGTCAAACCGGAGGGTGTTTACGTGGATGCAACCTTTGGCCGCGGCGGGCATAGCCGCCTGATTTTGTCAAAGTTGGGTGAGCGCGGCCGGTTGATTGCGCTGGATAGAGATCCTGCGGCGGTCAAAGCGGCAGAAGCCATTGAGGATTCCCGGTTTTGCATGCGCCACGGCAGTTTCTCGCAAATGCGGCAGATGGCAGGGATGCTTGGTGTGACTCAGGTTGATGGCATCTTACTGGATTTGGGCGTGTCGTCGCCACAATTGGAAGAGATATCGCGCGGTTTCAGTTTTCGTGCGAGCGGGCCATTGGATATGCGCATGGATACATCCGCCGGTGAGACGGCGGCGGAATGGCTGGCGGTGGTGACTGCGGAGCAATTGGAACAAGTAATCAGGGAATACGGCGAGGAACGGTTTGCAAAATCCATCGCGCGCGCAATTGTGGCGGCGCGAGTGCAGCAACCGATTGTTACGACGAGCCAGCTGGCCGGAATTGTTGCGGCAGTGGTGCGCGTCAAACAGCGTGAAGGCGAGCATGGCAAGCATCCGGCGACGCGAACCTTTCAAGCGATACGGATTTATCTAAACCGGGAGCTGGAGGAGCTGGCGCAGGTGTTGCCGCAGTGTGTGGATATATTGAAGCCGGGCGGACGGTTGGTGGTGATCAGCTTTCATTCGCTGGAAGACCGGATGGTGAAACAGTTTATGCGGAAAGCGGCGAGCGCGGACGAGCTGCCACGGGGCGTGCCGTTGCGGCAAAGCGAACTGAAGCGATTTAGCAAGCAATCGTTGCGGGTGGTCGGTAAGGCAATTCGCCCCGGTGCGTTGGAGGTGGCGGAAAATGTCCGGGCAAGGAGTGCGGTGATGCGTGTGGCTGAAAAGATTCAATTAGACGGATCGGCGGAATGTTTAAGTTGAATATTTTTTTTGTCTTGATACTGATCGTATGCGCTCTGGGAGTGGTGACATCGCAGCACAGCGTGCGCAAGCTTTTCATGGCATTGGAGAAAGAAAAAGAGATCGAGCAGAAACTGGAAGTTGAATGGGGTCGATTACAACTGGAGCAAAGTACTTTAATCATGCATGGACGTATCGAACAGATCGCGAAAGAACATTTGAAGATGGTGGTGCCGCCAGCTTCGAGTATTCAGATCGTGTCGATTAACGTCGCCGAAGAGCGATCCAAAGCAGGAGGGCGTGATGATTAAGATGAAAACTGCGATCTCGCAAATCAAGTTGTCGGCATGGCGTTCGATCCTGCTATTCAGCCTGCTGGCGCTCGGTCTTATCAGTCTGGCAGTGCGCGCGGCGTATCTTCAAGGCATGCACAACGACTTCTTGCAGAAGAAGGGAGAGTCGCGCTATAGCCGGGTTGTCGAGATGAATGCGGACCGTGGCATGATTACCGATCGCAATGGCCATATTCTGGCGATTAGCTCACCGGTCGCTTCAATTTATGCCGATCCGAAAATGATCGAGATTGATGCGGAGAAACTCAAGCATTTAGCGCGGTTACTGGAGATGGATAGCGCAGAAATCAATGCGCTGATCAATAAAGAAAACAGACGTTTTGTCTATCTTAAGCGGCATATTGTCCCGGATACCGCCGAGAAAATCATGAAGTTGAAGATCCGCGGGATCCATTTGCTCTATGAATCCAAGCGTTATTATCCGGAAAGCGAGTTTGCAGCGCATGTTTTGGGATTTACCGATATTAATGACGAAGGTCAGGAAGGCGTCGAACGCGGCTGGCAGGATTTGCTGGCGGGTGAGCTGGGCCGCCGCCGGGTATTGAAGGACAACAAAGGCCAGATTATTGAAGATGTCGAAAACATCCGCCCGCCCAAGCCCGGTCAAGATCTGGTGTTATCGATTGACCGCAGGATTCAATATCGCGCGCATGCGGAATTGAAAAACGCGGTTCTGGAAAATCGCGCGCAAGCTGGCAGCATCGTGGTGCTGGATGCGCAAACCGGGGAAATTTTGGCGCTCACCAATCTGCCCGCCTACAATCCAAACCGGCGGTCGTCGATCACCAATGAAAGACTTCGCAATCGGGCGTTGATCGACACGTTTGAACCCGGCTCGACGTTAAAGCCGTTTACGGTGGCGATGGCGATGGAAGTTGGCAAAGTCAACTCGAATACCGTATTTCATACAGCGCCGGGAACGTGGCAAGTCGGTAAGAAAACCATTCGGGATGTGAGCAACAAAGGCGATCTGACGGTTGCGCAAATCATTCAGCAATCGAGCAACGTCGGCACCGCCAAGATCGCGTTGTCGCTGGAACCGCAGACCATGTGGGAAATGTTTAATCGCTCGGGTTTCGGCGCCTTGACTAACTCCGGTTTTCCCGGTGAAGCGAGCGGCATTCTGCGGCCGTACAACAAATGGCGCCCGATCGAACAAGCCACCATGTCATACGGGCATGGTATTTCCACCAGCCTGATGCAATTGGCGCGCGCCTACACGATCTTTGCCAGCGGTGGCGAATTGAAGCCGGTTTCGCTGTTGAAACAAAACATGCCGGTGATGGGGCAGCGGGTAATCTCCCGTGATACCGCGACGGCTATGAGCCAGATGCTGGAAATGGCGACGAAACCGGGTGGAACAGCGCCATTAGCGCAAATCAGCGGATACCGCGTCGCCGGTAAAACCGGAACGGCGCATAAACTGGTCGATGGCAATTATGCCAACAAACGCTATATCTCAACGTTTGTGGGTTTCGCTCCGGTATCGAATCCGCGCCTGATTATTGCGGTGATGATCGATGAACCTTCCGCAGGTAAGTATTTCGGTGGCGCAGTCGCGGCCCCGGTTTTCAACAGGGTCATGTCAAGCGCGTTGCGCATTCTGAATATACCGCCCGATGCGCCCGCAAACAATGTCATTACTTTTACCGCAACACCGGAAATAGGTGACGAGGGATGAGCGTAATGACAGCTAACCGAAACACACCAAGCGTGTTTGATCCCCGGCGGATTGATGAATTGGGGGTTGTGATCAAAAATCTGGTTGCCGACAGCCGGCTGGTAAAACCCGGAGATACATTCCTGGCGTACGCGGGTGAAACAACTGATGGCCGGAAATACATCCCGCAAGCAATAATGGCGGGCGTCAATGCGATATTATGGGATCCGCACAATTTTTCCTGGAATCCGAATTGGCAAATACCCTCGCTGCCGATCGAATCATTAAAGGCGAATGCCGGATTGATTGCCAGCCATGTTTATGGACACCCATCGGAAAAATTATGGGTGGTCGGAATTACCGGGACGAACGGTAAAACCTCTTGCAGTCATTGGTATGCGCAAGCAATGTCGAGCTTGGGAAGGAAAACCGCCGTGATTGGGACGCTTGGCAGCGGATTTTGCGGTGATCTGGATTTTTCGGAAAATACTACGCCCGATGCGACGCTGCTGCAGCGATCGTTAGCGCAATATGTCGAACAAGGCGCGCAAGCTGCCGTGATGGAAGTTTCTTCGCATGGCCTGGTGCAAGGACGGATCAACGGCACGGCTTTATCCATCGCGATGCTGACCAATTTATCGCGTGACCATCTGGATTATCATCAGGATATGGATGCCTATGCGGCCGCCAAGGCGCGCTTGTTTTTCTGGCCGGGATTAAAATACGCGGTGATCAATATGGACGATGTGCTGGGTGTTGAGTTATCACGGCAGATCACTGATAAATCGACAAAAATCCTGGGTTACGGCTTTTACTACCCGGAAAAGCGTTATCCCGATTCATTGAGTATGGTCTATGGTTCCAATCTAAAATTTGATATCGATGGGCTGGAGTTTGATATCGAATTTGAGGATAATCACGGACATTTAAAAGTCGGTTTGCTGGGTAAATTCAATGCATCCAATTTGCTTGCAGTCGCTGCGGCGCTGCTGGCAAGCGGAATTCGATTGCCCGATGTGGTCCGGGCGCTTCAATCTGTGCAACCCATACCGGGACGGATGGAGAAATACGGAGGGGTTGACCAGCCGATTGTCATAGTGGATTACGCGCATACTCCCGATGCTCTGGAGAAGGTGCTGTGCACCTTGCGGGAATTATTGCGGACAATGAATCAAACCGGCGAAATAACAAAACGAGGAAGATTGTTTAGCGTAGTCGGCTGCGGCGGCGATCGCGACAGAGGAAAACGCGCACTGATCGGAGAAGTTGCAACCCGGCTGGCGGATGAAGTTATTTTTACCAGCGACAATCCGCGTTCGGAAGATCCCATGGGGATTATTAAAGAAATTGTTGCCGGCACCGCGAAAACGAATTATCAAATTGAAATAGAACGAGCGCTGGCAATCTATCAAGCCATCGCCAATGCGCGCAAAGGCGACATTGTCCTGATTGCGGGCAAAGGCCATGAAAAATTCCAGGAAATCAAAGGTAAGAAAATTCCATTTAGTGATGCGGATGTGGTGCAGCAAGTATTGAAAGATGTGGCCGAAAAGGTGCGGGTGCAGCCATGATGACGGTTCAAGAAGCCGCGTCGATCCTGCAAGCCGAGTGGAACGGGCTGGACGCGCTGTTTAAGGGGATCAGTACCGACAGCCGCACGCTTGCAGCAGGCGATCTCTTCGTGGCATTAAACGGTGAGAAATTCGATGGCAGCCGTTTCGTGCAGAGCGCCAAACTTAAAGGCGCGGTCGCCGCGATGATTCCGCTAGCAACCGCGAGTGCTGATCTGCCGCAGGATTTTCCATTGATCCGCGTGACGGATACGCGGCTGGGTTTGGGACGGCTGGCGGCACAATGGCGGAACCGCTTTGTAATGCCGGTGATCGGCGTTACCGGCAGTAACGGAAAAACCACCACCAAAGAAATGATCGCGGCCATATTGCGCAAAGCAACAGCGGCGGAATCTACTTTGCTTGCCGGGCAGAACGAAGGAGTCCTGGCCACCGAGGGCAATCTGAATAACGATATCGGTGTGCCGCAAATGTTACTGCGAATGCGGCATCACCATCGCTATGCCGTGATTGAAATGGGCATGAATCATGTCGGTGAAATTGCTTACCTGACGAAATTGACCAGGCCCGATGTCGCGGTGATTACCAATGCCGGATCAGCGCATATCGAAGGTCTCGGCTCCATTGCAGCTGTTGCGCAAGCCAAGGGAGAAATATTCAGCGGACTGGGGCCGCAAGGAATTGCGGTTATCAATGCCGATGACCCCTATGCCGAATTGTGGCGGGAACTCGCCGGTGACCGTCAAATCATCGATTTTGGCTTACAGGAACCAGCGCAAGTGCGCACGCAGTTTCAAACCGGACAGGAAGATAATCAAATTCAGTTTTATTTGCCAGGCGGAACTGTTGAATTAAAACTTCACGCATTGGGAAAACACAATATCTACAATGCGTTGGCAGCTGCCGCCGCCACTTATGCAATCGGCATAACGAACGCATCGATTGCCGCAGGATTGGAATCATTCCGGGGTGTTCAGGGACGCTTGCAGAAGAAATGCGGTTTGCATCATGCGTTGCTGATCGACGATACCTATAACGCCAATCCGGATTCGGTGAGAGCGGCATTGGCGGTATTGGCCGCCGCGAAAGGTAAAAAAATACTGGTGCTGGGTGATATGGGAGAGCTGGGTCATTCGGCGATTGATTTACATCGTACCATCGGCCGCGATGCGCGCAACGCCGGATTGGATCAATTGTTAACCCTGGGCGAATTGAGTGCTTATGCTGCGGAAGAATTCGGTAAAGGCGCGCGGCATTTCGAATCGATCGATGAATTGCTGGGCGTTACTGAGAATTTGCTGGCAGAGGATGTCACTTTGCTGGTGAAAGGCTCGCGCTTTATGCATATGGAACGGGTGGTCAAACAGCTGGAACAACCAGAGGAGCTGCCATGCTGCTGACATTATCGCAATGGCTGGCGCAGGATATTCGAGCATTCAATGTTTTCAGCTATATCACCCTGCGAACAGTCATGGCGACATTAACCGCGCTGGTGCTATCGTTCATTATCGGTCCGTATATGATACGCAAACTGACCGCCTACAAGATCGGACAATCCGTACGCGATGACGGCCCGCAGACGCATCTGGTAAAAATGGGTACCCCGACAATGGGAGGTGCGTTAATCCTGATGTCGATCGTTCTGACCACCTTGCTGTGGTCGGATCTGGGCAATCGCTATATCTGGGTGGTTCTGTTAACCACTCTGGGTTTTGGCGTGATTGGCTGGATCGACGACTATCGCAAGGTCGTGCATCGTAATCCGAAGGGACTTTCGGCGAAATCAAAATTCTTCTGGCAATCGGTGATCGCTACCGGTGTGGCGATGTATCTGGTTTCTACCGCTGAAATTCCGGAACAAACCGATATGATCGTGCCCTTTTTCAAAGAAGTGGCGATTTCTTTGGGGACAATCGGGTTTGTCGTGTTGACCTATTTTGTCATCGTCGGCACCAGTAATGCGGTGAACCTGACCGATGGGCTGGACGGATTGGCGATCATGCCGACGGTCATGATCAGCAGCGCGCTCGCGGTTTTTGCCTATGTCACCGGTCATGTGGTGTTTGCCAAGTATTTAGGTATTCCTTATATCCCCAATGTTGGAGAATTGTCGGTATTTTGCGGCGCAATGGCCGGCGCAGGTTTGGCGTTTCTCTGGTTTAACGCTTATCCCGCGGAAGTGTTCATGGGCGATGTCGGCGCGCTGGCATTAGGCGCCGCATTGGGGGTGGTGACCGTGATTGTGCGTCAGGAAATCGTGCTGGTGATCATGGGGGGTGTTTTTGTGGTGGAAGCGCTATCGGTGATGTTGCAAGTGGCATCGTTTAAATTGTTGGGGCGGCGCGTGTTTCGCATGGCGCCGCTGCATCATCATTTTGAATTGAAAGGCTGGAAAGAGAATCAAGTGGTCGTGCGATTCTGGATTATCACCATTATTTTGGTATTGATAGGTCTGTCGACATTGAAATTAAGATGAAGCGATGAATGTAAGGGGTAAAAAAATCTTGGTGCTGGGAATGGGCGAAACGGGTTTATCCATGGTGAAGTGGCTGATACGGCAAGGCGCGGACGTGCGCGTTGCTGACAGCCGCCAGCAGCCTCCGGCATTGCAGGAAGTAAAGGAAAAATATCCAGCGGTGAAAACTTATACCGGTAAATTCGACAATGCCATTTTGGAGGGCATTGAAATGATCGCGATCAGCCCGGGTGTGCCGGTTGCGGATCCTTGCGTCCAGCAAGCGGTAAAACAAGGGTTGCTGGTAATTGGCGATATGGTGCTGTTCTCGTGGGCGTTGGAAGAATTGGATTTGCCGAAGCCGAAAGTGCTGGCTATAACCGGATCGAACGGGAAAACCACGGTGACCTCGATGGTGGGCGCGATGTTGAAAAAATCGGACTGGAATGTCGAAGTGGCTGGCAATATCGGTCCTGCGGTTTTGGATGCGCTGTTGCGCCGGATCGATGCCGGCGATTGGCCGCAAGCCTGGGTGCTGGAAGTTTCCAGTTTCCAATTGGAAACCACGCATAATCTGAATGCCGATGTAGCAGCCGTTCTGAATGTAAGCGAAGATCACCTGGATCGCTATTCCGGCATGCAAGACTACACAGCTGCCAAAGCAAGGATTTTTCTACACGAACAAGAAAGCGCTGGCGTACAGATATTAAACCGTGACGATCCGGTAGTTAAGAGCATGGCGCTTGCAGGGCGGAAGCACATCTCTTTCGGAGTGGATACTGCGCCAGCGCCATCGGATTTCGGCATGCAGCATAATGGCGAGGATCTGTGGCTGATGGAAGGCGACCGGCCGCTGATGAAAACCAGCGAGCTCGTCGTCAATGGTTTGCATAATGCCACTAACGCGCTGGCTGCATTGGCAATCTGCCGCGCATTGGCGCTCCCGCTGGAACCATTATTAGCGGCTTTACGCGAGTTCCGCGGCTTGCCGCACCGGATGGAAAAGGTTGCTGCATTCAATGGCGTGACTTTCTTTGATGATTCCAAGAGTACCAATGTGGGAGCAACGATCGCGGCCCTGAATGGCATGAAAAAAAATGTCATTTTAATCGCAGGCGGGGATGGTAAAGGGCAGGATTTTTCGTTAATGCGCGATGCTGTGGCCAATAATGCCAGGGCGGTGGTGCTGATTGGCCGTGACGCCGGCATTATCGCCAATGAATTGAAGGATTGCGGGGTACCGTTGCATTTTGCGGTGACGATGGAAGAGGCGATGCAAAAAAGTTTCTTATTGGCGCAAGCGGGTGATGTGGTGCTGCTTTCGCCCGCGTGCGCCAGTTTCGATATGTTCAGGAATTATATCCATCGGGCAGAAGTATTCGTAGCGGCAGTTAAGGATATTGAGAACAAATTTTTCAGTTTTGGACAAAAGAAGCATTAAGCGATGATTTATCAAGCTAACAGCCAAAAACCGAGAGTCATGAGTGATTTTGATCAGGCGCTGGTCTGGTCGGCACTGTTGCTGCTGAGTATTGGCTTGGTAATGATTTATTCTGCTTCGATTGCGATTGCCGAAGCGCAGTTCGGAGCGGATCGCGCAGGACATTATTTGTTGCGGCATAGCGCATATCTCGGAGTCGGTCTGTTGCTGGGCTTGATCGCTTTTCAGGTGCCCATGCAGGTATGGCAGAAATATGTGACGTATTTGCTCATGATTTGTTTGTTGATGTTGGTGTTGGTGCTCATTCCGGGGATCGGCCATGAAGTGAATGGCAGTCAGCGCTGGATATCGCTGTATGTTGTTAATATTCAACCATCGGAATACATGAAATTCTGCATGGTGTTGTATGCGGCGGATTACGTCAACCGTAAGGTGATCGACCTTAATTCTTTTTTCAAAGGCTTTTTGCCAATTACCGCGGTGTTATCGGTTGTTGGCGCTTTATTGCTGCTGGAGCCTGATTTCGGCGCATTCTTTGTGGTGACGGCGCTGGCCATGTCGATCCTGTTTCTCGGCGGTGTCAGTCTGAAAATCTTTATCGGGTTGATCAGTATTCTGGCGATCGGTCTCTATGAGTTAATTTTGAGTTCACCGTACCGGTTGAATCGGGTCATTGCATTCATGGATCCGTGGGCGGATCCATACGGCAAAGGGTATCAGTTGAGCCACGCGTTGATTGCGTTTGGCCGCGGTGAGTGGCTCGGCGTGGGCTTGGGCGGCAGCGTCGAGAAGTTATTCTACTTGCCGGAGGCGCACACTGATTTCTTGCTGTCGGTACTTGCCGAAGAACTCGGTTTTGTAGGCGTGGCTACGGTGATCGTGCTCTTTATCTGGCTCATAACCCGCGCTTTTGTGATCGGGCGTCTGGCAGCCAAGCTGGGAAGTCCTTTTTCTGCACTGGTGGCGCAAGGGATCGGCATCTGGATCGGTGTGCAGGCGCTGATCAATATGGGCGTCAATATGGGGGTTTTGCCGACCAAAGGACTCACATTGCCTTTGCTTAGTTTCGGCGGCAGCAGTATTACGGCGATTTGTATCGCGCTGGCGGTTTTGCTGCGGATCGACTGGGAAAACCGGCAGCGCTTGCGGGGGCTGAACGTATGAATACGCGCACCATCCTGATTATGGCGGGCGGAACCGGCGGGCATGTTTTTCCGGGTCTGGCGGTAGCCGACTATCTGCGGCAGGCCGGTTGGCATGTGGTGTGGCTGGGAACCGAAGCGGGAATGGAGTTAAAACTGGTGCCGCAAAGGGGTTATCAGACCGAAGTGATCAATTTTTCAGGACTACGCGGCAAGCGGTTGCTGACGTGGGCATTATTGCCGTGGCGTTTGCTCAGGGCATTTTTGCAGAGCCTGCGCATTATCCAGCGGGTTAAGCCTGATGTGGTGCTGGGAATGGGCGGTTATCCGGCATTCCCGGGCGGCATGATGTCATCATTGCTGAATAAACCGCTGGTGATCCATGAACAAAATTCGATACCCGGGTTAACCAATAAAATTCTGGCAAAGCTGGCAGAAAAAGTTTTTCTCGGATTCCCCGATGCTTTACAGACTGGAAAGGGCAACGCCGTGTGGTCAGGAAATCCGGTGCGCGCCGAGATTGCGCAGATAGATGCGCCGGAACATCGCTATCGGGAACGGCAAGGAAATTTGCACGTGCTGGTCATGGGTGGCAGTCTGGGGGCGCAAGTTCTGAATGATACTGTTCCCCAAGCGCTCAAGCTTATTCCGGAACATTTGCGCCCAATCGTTGTACATCAGACTGGCGCCGCTCATTGGGAAAAAGTTAAAAAAATCTATACCGATTTGCATCTGCAAGCGGATGTTGTGGCATTCATTGAGGACATTGCCAAACGCTACGCCATGTCGGATCTGGTGGTGTGCCGTGCAGGTGCGTTAACGGTTGCCGAATTAAGCGCCGCGGGGGTTGCCAGCATTCTGGTGCCGTATCCGCATGCGGTGGACGATCATCAAACCGCGAATGCGAGGTTTCTCTCCAATCGAGGGGCTGCGGTGCTTTTGCCGCAAGCGGAACTGGATTCTAAGAAATTGGCGGATTTGTTGATGAGCATCACACGGGAAAAACTGCTCGAGATGGCAAAGGCCGCACGCAGCCTGGCAAAACCGGAAGCCACTCGAGTTGTCGCGCAAGCATGTATCGAATTAAGCGGAGCCCTTCATGAAGCATAAAGTAAAACACATTCATTTTGTTGGTATTGGCGGCGCGGGCATGAGCGGAATCGCGGAGGTTTTTGTGAACCTGGGTTATCAAGTCAGCGGTTCGGATTTGATGAGTAACCAGGTGACGCAGCGCTTGTCGAAGTTGGGAATTCAAGTGTTTATCGGTCATGCCAAAGAACAGATCGCCGGCGCCGATGTGGTGGTAACCTCGACTGCGGTCAAGCCGGATAATCCGGAAGTAATTGCAGCAAAAAGTAAAAATATCCCGGTCGTGCCGCGTGCGATGATGCTGGCCGAATTATTACGGTTACGCAGCGGAATCGCGATTGCCGGAACTCATGGAAAAACCACAACAACCAGCCTGATTGCTAGTATATTGGCGGCTGCCGATATGGATCCGACGTTTGTCATCGGCGGGAAGCTGGAGGCCGCGGGTTGTCATGCCAAGCTGGGCAGTGGCGAATTCATAGTGGTCGAAGCCGATGAATCCGATGCATCGTTTTTGTATTTGCAGCCGGTTCTGGCTGTTGTGACGAATATCGATGCGGATCACATGGAAACCTACGGGCACGATTTCAACCGGCTGAAGCAGACTTTTGTGGATTTCGTCCAGCATCTGCCTTTTTACGGAATGGCGGTGATCTGCGTGGACGATGCCAATATCCGCGAAGTGATGCCAGCGATTACCAAACCGATCACCACGTATGGGCTTTCCGAAACTGCGCAGGTCCGCGCGATCAATATTGCGCATCACCATCATCAAATGAAATTTACCGCAGTGATCGGTGTCAACGGCTCGGCCCGTCAGTTGGATATCACGCTCAATTTACCCGGTCTTCACAACATTCAGAATGCACTGGCGGCGATCGCGGTTGCCAACGAGATCTGCGTGCCGGATGCCGCGATCGTCAAAGCGCTGGCGGAATTCAGGGGCGTGGAACGGCGGTTTCAGCAATTCGGGGATATCCGTTTGTCCGTGCATAAAAGTTTTTCCTTGGTCGATGATTACGGTCATCACCCGGCAGAAATGGATGCAACCATTCAAGCAGCGCGTGGCGCATTTCCGGGAAGACGGCTGGTGGTAGTTTTTCAGTCCCATCGTTACACCCGGACGCGCGATGTTTTTGAAGATTTTACGCGGGTATTATCGCAGGCTGATCTTTTGTTGTTGACCGAAGTGTATCCGGCGGGTGAAGAACCGATCATCGCGGCGGATAGTAAATCACTGGCGCGAGCTATCCGGGTGCATGGCAAAGTAGAGCCGATTTACATCGAAGAAGTCGATAAGCTGGCGCACGCTGTACTCAGCGTGGTGCAGGATGGCGATGTGGTATTGGTGATGGGAGCCGGTTCGGTGGCGCGAGTGGCGCCGCAAATCGCGCAAATGGGTAGTAAGCTGACGGTTGTGAATGGATATTAAAACAGGGGCTTGATGGGAAATGACCGCATTGTTGCTCGACTCGAGGCCAATTATGGCGCCAATGGACCGAATGACCGGTGAAGCTGGCGCGGTTCAATTGCGCGGCGAGATGCGCCTCAATGAACCGATGCGTGATCATGTCACCTGGCGTGCGGGTGGCGTTGCCGATCAGTATTACATTCCGGCGGATCTGGACGATTTTTCCAATGCTCTGCGGGCGTTTCCGTATCATGCGGTTTATGTGATCGGCTTGGGAAGCAACTTGCTGATCAGGGATGGCGGATTGCGCGGTATTGTGATTGCTTTACATGCGCGATTGAACGATCTGCAGTTGATCGAAAGAAATGAATCCAGCGGACTGGTTTATGCGGGCGCCGGCGTAGCTTGCGCGAAGGTTGCACGGTTTGCTGCCAAGCATGATTTGACAGGCGCCGAATTCTTGGCCGGAATCCCAGGAACAATTGGCGGTGCTTTGGCGATGAACGCCGGATGCTATGGATCTGAAACGTGGGAATTTGTAGAGCGGGTGAAGGTAATCAATCGTAGCGGTGAAATCTTTGCGCGTCAGACGGCGGAGTATGCGATCGGATATCGCAGCGTGAAACTGCAGCAACAGTCCGCTAAAGACCCGGCAGAATGGTTTGCCGGCGGTTTTTTCAGATTGACTCTGGGTAATCAGGAGGAATCCCGGCAAAAAATTAAGCGATTGCTGTCACAACGCGTGGTTAGCCAGCCATTGAATCAACCGAATGCCGGTTCGGTTTTTCGTAATCCGCCAGGCGATTTTGCTGCGCGATTGATAGAAGCCTGCGGCTTAAAGGGATGCCACTTGGGAGGAGCCATGGTGTCACCGAAGCATGCCAATTTTATCGTTAATACCGGCAATGCTAACGCAGCGGATATTGAGGCCTTGATCATGATGGTGCAACGCAGGGTGAAAAAAGCAATGGCAATCGATTTGATTCCGGAAGTACGAATCGTTGGTGAGCCGAGGAGGCTGGCATAGTGACAATCGATCACTTCGGCAAAGTTGCGGTGTTGTTGGGCGGACGATCCGCGGAGCGGGAGATATCGTTGCAAAGCGGAGAGGCGGTGCTTGCTGCATTGCGACGCAGCGGAGTGGATGCTTATCCGTTCGATCCAGCCAATCAGGGATTGGAAATGTTGATGCAGCAAGGTTTTAAAAGGGCTTTCATTACGCTGCACGGACGTTTTGGCGAAGATGGAACGGTGCAGGGCGTGCTTGAATGGATCAAATTGCCGTATACCGGCAGCGGCGTGATGGCGAGTGCTTTGGCGATGGATAAATGGCGCACTAAATTGATCTGGCAAGCCGCCGGGATTCTCTCCCCGCGATATGCCCTGCTGCAGGCCGATAGCGATTTTGCTGCGGTTGCAGAAGCACTGGGGCTACCGCTAATCGTCAAACCGGCACGCGAAGGATCCACGATAGGCTTGAGTAAAGTGTTCGACAGCAAGGATTTGGAAGCCGCCTATCATTTAGCGGCAGAACACGATTCTCTGGTGCTGGCGGAAGAGTTTATCGCCGGTCAGGAATTGACTGTGGCGGTGCTGGGGGATATGCCTTTGCCGGTCGTCAGAATCGAGATAGCCGGTGATCTTTATGATTATGAGGCGAAGTATTTCTCAAACGAAACTCAATATTTTTGTCCCAGTGGCTTACCGTCCGATGTGGAAGAAGCAATACAAAGGCAAGCATTGCACGCCTACCAGGTATTGGGTTGCCAGGGCTGGGGCAGGGTTGATTTGATTTTAACGCCATCGGGCCAGTTTTACTTTCTCGAGGCAAATACATCGCCCGGGATGACCAGTCATAGTTTGGTGCCGATGGCTGCTAAGGCTGCTGGAATCTCCTTTGAGGAATTGGTAGTGAAAATATTGGAACTGGCGCATGTGGAATAATCCTGACGCATTGAATTTACTATCAAAGCTTTTGATCGGCATGGTTGTGATCGCGGTGTTGTACGCCGTCAGCCTGCAGTTGATCAGGCCGCCATTTTTTCCGATTAAGGAAATTAATATCAAGGTAGTTCGCGGTGAAACAAAAAATTTGGCTTTACAGAGTGTTACCAATGAACAAATTGAGCAGCTCGTGAAAAATGAGATTGATGGAAATTTTATTTCGGTAAATTTAACCGCTGTGCGCGAAGCTTTTGTAAAATTACCATGGGTGAGAGAAGCTAAAGTTAACAGGGAATGGCCACACGGATTGAATGTGACACTGGAAGAACATCGTGCGTTTGCGTATTGGGGAAGCCAGGCCCTGGTGAATACTTATGGTGAGGTGTTCCGGGTGAGCGCTGATATGGATTTGCCGGTTTTTACAGGTCCCAATGAAGCAAGTGCGCAGGAGGTTACGCGGCAATATCAGCGCTTTAATCAAATATTAGCGCCGTTGCAGCAAAAAATTTCCGAACTGAGCCTTACACCTCGCTATGCTTGGCGCATTCAATTAGATACCGGAACAATCTTGGAACTGGGCCGGAATGAAACTGAGGAACGACTGACCCGCTATGTTTCAGTATTCAATCACAGCATCGCTTGGTTAAATCAACAAGAGCCATTGGCCTATGTCGATTTGCGTTATCCAAACGGTTTTGCGATTCGTATGCCGGATACGGCACCGCACGCACCTCGTAAATCTGGTACGAGGAGAGAGACGTGAGACCAGGGAGATGGGACTAGATGAATAAGGCTAGAGAAAATAGGAACTTGATTGTTGGGCTGGATATCGGCACATCAAAAATTGTCGCCATTGTCGCGGAAGTTATACCGGAAGGCGGTTTTGAAGTGATCGGTTTGGGCAGCCATCCGTCACGCGGATTAAAAAAAGGCGTTGTAGCCAATATTGAAACCACCGTGAATGCCATCCAGCGAGCGCTGGAAGAAGCGGAATTGATGGCGGATTGCAAGATTCAGGAGGTGTATACCGGGATAGCCGGCAGTCATATCAGAGGATTTAACTCAAATGGCATGGTGCCTATCAAGGACAAGGAAGTTACCGAGAAAGACGTTGAACGGGTCATGGAAGCGGCGAAGGCCGTGAATATACCCGCCGATCAGCAAATATTGCATGTACTGAATCAGGAATTCATCATTGATGGCCAGGAAGATGTGCGCGAACCGGTAGGAATGAGCGGCATCCGGCTGGAAGTGAAAGTGCATATTGTCACCGGCGCTGTTTCTGCGGCGCAAAACATCGTTAAATGCGTTCATCGTTGCGGCCTGGAGGTGCGCGACCTGATCCTGCAACCGCTCGCGTCCGCGATGGCGGTGTTATCCGATGATGAGAAAGATTTGGGCGTTTGCTTGGTGGATATCGGTGGCGGCACGACTGATATCGCGGTGTTTACACATGGCGCCATAAGGCATACGGCGGTGATTCCAATTGCAGGCGATCAGATTACCAATGACATCGCGATGGCGTTACGCACCCCTACAAAAAGTGCAGAAGATATCAAATGCCACTATGGCTGTGCGCTCAGGAGCCTCGCCGATACGCACGAGATGGTCGAAGTTCCGGATGTCGGTAATCGCGGATCCCGCCAACTCTCAAAGCAAACTTTGGCGGAAGTCATCGAACCACGGGCGGAAGAGCTGTATTGCATGGTGCAAGCTGAATTGCGCCGGAGCGGATTTGAAGAACTGTTATCTTCCGGGATCGTGATTACCGGAGGATCCGCTTCGCTACGCGGTATGGTGGAATTGGGCGAAGAGATCTTTCATATGCCGGTAAGGTTGGGTTTACCCAATTATCATGGCAACCTGAAGGAGGTGATCCACACCCCGCGTTATTCAACAGGAATCGGGCTAATTTTAGCGGGGATCGAACAGTTGCAGCATCAACATGGTTCAAGATTGCAAGGAGGTTCTGCGAAGCAGATTTTTTCCAGGATGAAAGGGTGGTTCCAAAGAAATTTTTAGAGGGAAAGTTACGGGTATTAACGGGTAGGGTTTGTAATCAAGCGGCTTTAATTTCAATGTACTAAAGGAGAAACAATATGTTCGAAATCATGAATAACGAAACTCAAGAAGCAGTCATCAAGGTTGTCGGCGTTGGTGGATGCGGCAGCAATGCTGTGGATCATATGATTCAGAACGGCATGCAAGGCGTTGAGTTTATCAGCATGAATACTGATGCCCAAGCATTGAAAAGTAATAAAGCGCCAACGGTACTGCAATTAGGCACAGGCATTACCAAAGGGTTAGGTGCGGGAGCCAACCCGGAAATTGGACGCGAAGCCGCGTTGGAAGATCGTGATCGCATTGCCGAATTGATTCAAGGCGCTGATATGCTTTTCATTACCGCTGGCATGGGCGGTGGCACTGGCACCGGAGCCGCGCCGGTTGTTGCGCAAGTGGCCAGGGAAATGGGCATATTGACCGTTGCCGTTGTGAGCAAGCCGTTTGCATTTGAAGGAAAACGCTTGATAGCCGCCAAGGCAGGCATGGAAGCGCTGGCGCAACATGTCGATTCGCTGATTGTGATTCCTAACGACAAACTGATGATGGTTTTAGGCAATGATATTTCGATGCTCGACGCTTTCAAGGCGGCCAACGATGTGCTGTATGGTGCGGTAGCGGGTATTGCGGAAGTGATTAATTGTCCGGGCTTGGTGAATGTGGATTTTGCCGATGTTAAAACGGTGATGTCTGAGATGGGTATGGCCATGATGGGTTCTGCGGTTGCAGTGGGCGTGGATCGTGCGCGTGTTGCAGCGGAGCGTGCTGTTTCAAGCCCATTGCTGGAAGATATATCCTTGACCGGCGCACGCGGCATCTTAGTAAACATCACTGCGAGCCAGTCACTCAAAATGCGTGAAGTTCATGAAGTGATGAACACCATTAAAGATCTTTCCGCCGAGGATGCGACGATTATTGTCGGAACGGTTATCGATGAGGATATGGCCGATAATCTGCGCGTAACTTTGGTAGCTACGGGACTGGGCAGCGTTGCAAGCCAGAGCCAAGGTCAAAGTTCTCCATTGACGGTTGTGCATACGCGTACTGGAACCGATGACCGGGATTCAATTTTCTCCGCGGAAGAACCCGCGGTCATGAGAACAGGCCGGAGAAGCAATGCCACCGTCGCGGCGATGCGTCAGTCAGGTGTCGATCCAATGGATATTCCGGCTTTTTTAAGAAGACAAGCTGATTAATTAGAATGAATAGGATATTAACCCTGCCACGGTTATTTGGCAGGGTTTGAACAGTATCTATCTGTTTGAATATAAGAGTTATTGAGGTGAGTTGCTAAATTAATTGTTGTGGCATCCGTTATCACCCCGACTTGCGCACATATAAACATGTGTGTAAGTATTTTTTAATATACAAAACTGAAGTGCGTAATTCCGTTCATCAGTATTTGTTTTTGATAAAGGAGATGCCATGAAGAAATTATTAATTTTTGTAACTCTGCTATTCCTGTTCTCTGGTACAGCGTTCGCAGCGGTCAATCTTAATACGGCTACGCAAGCGGAACTGGAAACCTTGCAAGGGATCGGTCCTGCTAAAGCAAAAGCAATCGTTGAGTATCGCGAGAAAAATGGCGCTTTTACTTCGGTAGATGATTTAGCCAAGGTAGCCGGTGTAGGGCCTGGCATTATCAAGCAAATACGCGATGCGGTAACGGTTACAGTTACAACGGAACAAAGCGCAGAGGCTCCTGAGAAGAAGTAGCGGTTTAGATATCACAAATCAAAAACCCCCTCTGGCAATGTTCAGAGGGGGTTTTTTTATTGGGGAAAAAATGGAGCACTTTGGCAATCCGGGAAAGTTTCTTAAATATTAGTGAGCCCCGACACACATGCATAAAACGATTGAGAATTTTGTTGGAAATACTCCTTTAGTCAGGCTGAAACATCTTCCTGGAACAACCAGTAACGTAGTGCTTGCGAAGCTTGAAGGAAACAATCCCGCTGGTTCGGTGAAAGACAGACCGGCACTGTCGATGGTCTTGCATGCGCAGCAGCGTGGTGAAATAAGGCCGGGTGATACCTTAATCGAAGCGACCAGTGGGAATACCGGCATTGCATTGGCAATGGCAGCGGCAATGATGGGTTATCGAATGGTGCTTGTCATGCCGGAGAATCTTAGTATCGAGAGACGGCAATCGATGAGCGCCTATGGCGCCAAAATCGTTTTGACGCCAAAGTCCGGAGGGATGGAGCAAGCCCGCGATGTCGCGGAAAAAATGCGCAATGAAGGACAAGGATATATTCTTGATCAATTTGCCAATCCGGATAATCCCCTGGCGCATTATCAAGGCACGGCCCCTGAAATTTGGCGGGATACCAATGGCACGATTACGCATTTCGTAAGTAGCATGGGAACGACCGGCACCATCATGGGGTGCTCCAGGTTTTTCAAAGAACAATCAAGGCAAGTGAAAGTGATTGGCGTGCAGCCGGAAGAAGGCGCGCAGATTCCGGGAATTCGGAAATGGTCTCCGGCGTATTTGCCGAAAATTTTCGATGCGGCTCGTGTGGATGAAATGATTTATGTATCGCAACCGGAAGCGGAAGAAATGACACGGCGTCTGGCACGGGTAGAAGGGATTTTTGCAGGCATATCATCAGGTGGGGCGCTGGCTGCCGCACTAAGATTATCCGCAAAAGTGGAAAATGCAGTCATTGTCTTTATTGTCTGCGATCGCGGCGACCGCTATTTGTCCACCAATGTTTTTGCATCGGAGTAAATCAGCCGGATAAATGCGTTTATGGATAGAGCGGCAGCTAAAATTGATTTTTCATTTCCGGTACGGGTTTATTACCAAGATACCGATGCGGGTGGGGTTGTTTACCATACCTGCTATCTGAATTTCATGGAACGCGCGCGGTATGAATGGCTGCGGGCGCTCGGGTTCAATGTGAATTCGTTGACTGCGGTACACAAGGCATTATTCATGGTGCGGTCGATTGATGTTGTGTATTTCAAGCCGGCGGTGCTGGATGACTTGTTGAATGTGACAGTGACGGCGAGTGAAATAGGTAGAAGTCGTATTACGTTATTGCAAGAAATAGTTTGCAATCATGTCAAGTTAGTGAGTGCCACAATACATGTGGTATGTGTCGGCGCGGAAACGCTCAAGCCTGTGAGCATTCCTGCGCCATTACGTGAAAAAATTAGGAATTCCGCATGAGTACAACCGTTACGCAAGATATGTCATTTCTTCATCTGATCACCAGTGCCAGTGCGTTGGTACAACTGGTGATGCTGATTTTAGTAATGATTTCATTTTTTTCATGGTGGTATATTTTCAGAAAATTATTCGTCATTCGCAGTGAAATAAAGAAAACCGATGATTTCGAAGATATTTTCTGGCGCGGTGTCGATTTAAATGCTTTTTATCAGCGTATTACCAGTTCGCGCTATCAGTCAGGCTGTTTGGAGCGTATTTTTGCGGCCGGTTTCGGGGAATTTACCAAACACCCCAGCGGCTCGGATCTGGAAGCAGTGATGGAGAGCACGCGCAGAGCCATGCGCGCAACCTATCAACGCGAGATGGATTATCTGGAATCGCATTTATCGTTTCTCGCCACGGTGGGATCCGTAAGCCCCTACATTGGTTTGTTAGGCACCGTATGGGGAATCATGAATTCATTCCGCAGCTTGTCGAGCGTGACGCAAGCAACGATTGCCCATGTCGCTCCCGGCATTGCCGAAGCTTTGATCGCTACAGCCATGGGACTGTTTGCCGCGATTCCGGCGGTGGTTGCGTATAACCGTTACGCCAGCAGCACTGACCAATTGGCGACCCGGTTTGAAAGTTTCATGGAAGAGCTATCCAATGTATTGCAACGGCGTGCCGCCGAATAACCGGATTGAGAGTGGATTATGACACGTCGAGCCAAGCATAGATTGATGAATGAAATCAATGTAGTTCCGTACATTGACGTGATGCTGGTGTTATTGATTATTTTCATGGTGACTGCGCCCATGATCAATCATGGCCAAATTGAGTTGCCGCAGATCGGGAAATCGCTAGCGACACCGGCAGCGCCGCTGGAAGTCATCATCAAAGCGGATGGCAGTCTCACGTTACGTGACCGGGCCGTATCCGCTACGGAACAGCCAGTCGACCGGGTGCAGTTGATCAACGCGATTAAACAAAAACAAGCGCAAAATGCCGATCAGCCGGTTGTGATTGCCGCGGATAAAAACGTGCGCTACGAGGAAGTCATTAAGGTGATGGATATTCTGCAACAAAATCAGGTGTCGAAAGTGGGCTTACTGGCACAACAAAAATAATGAATTTGTAATGAATGTGAGTGTGCAAAGGAATACCCCTCATGCAGAACCCAAATCGCTAACGGCAGGTGTGCTGGCGGGGCTGGTTCATTTATTGTTTGTCGCATTGCTGGTTTTTGGATTGCATTGGAAAGACCATCCGCCTGAAGGCATGATGGTTGAGATTTGGACGGAATTGCCTAAACCGGTACCAGAACCGGTGAAAACACAACCACCGCCCAAACAACCGGAGCCGCAGCCAACGCCACCGAAACCAGAACCGTCGAAACCGGAACCACCGAAGCCGGAACCACCAAAGCCGGAACCTCCTAAGCCTGAGCCGCCCAAACCGGAACCACCGAAGCCGGAGCCGGTTAAAGCGGAACCGCCCAAACCGGCGCCGCAGAAAGCAGCCGTGACGCCACCGGTGAAAAAACCGGATATTGCGATGAAGGAAAAGCCGGACCCGGAAGAACAGAAGAAAAATGAGCAAGAAAAGCTCAAAGAGCAGGAGCGCTTAAAAGAAATCGAGAAACAGAAAGAACTCGAAAAAAAGAAAGAATTAGATAAGCAGAAAGAACTGGAAAAACAAAAAGAACTGGCGCGACAAAAAGAGTTGGAGAAACAAAAGGAAATAGAGAAACAGCGCGAACTCGAGAAGCAAAAGGAAGCCGCGCGGCAAAAAGAGTCGCAACTCCAGAAAGAAAGAGAACAGGCTGCGCAACGTCAACGTGAGCAGGCAGCCAAAGCGCAGCGGGAAGCCGAAGCGCAACGCGCCGCACAGCAAGCTGCCGCCAGAAATCAGGTGACGAATGAGATCTCAAAATATAAGGCCATGATTCTTGCCAAGATCAGGAGCAGAATCGTTATGCCACCCGATTTGCCGGGCAATCCTGTAGTTGAGTTCAACGTGACTTTACTGCCGGGGGGGGATATTTTGGACGTGCGGCTTAGCAAGAGCAGCGGACATGCGGTTTTTGACAGTGCGGTGGAACGCGCCATTCATCTGTCGAAACCGCTGCCGATTCCGCCCGATCCGGCGTTATTTAATGAATTCCGCAATCTGAATATTACGGTGCATTACCGTGAATGATTGTTATAATCCATTGGTAATTTTCGCATTATTAATTAGTTAATCACTATGTCAAACTATTGTTTCAAATCACATCGTGGCATCTGGATTGTTTTTTTCTGGCTGTTTTCACTGCCGTCTTTCGCGCAACTGAACATCGAGATTTTCGGTGGCGGGGCTTCGCGGATTCCGATCGCGATTGTGCCTTTTGCCGATGAAAACGCACTGCCGCAAAACCTTACGCCGGTGATTAGCGCCGACTTGCAGCGCACCGGCTTGTTCCGGTTGATCGATCCAGCCGGATCGTCGCCTCATGCGCCGGTGGAAGTGGTTTATTCCGATTGGGCCGATCGTGGCGCCAACGCCTTGGTTATCGGGCGAGTGACGCAGCTGTCTTCCGGGCAAGTGGAAATTCAGTTCCGTGTGATGGATGTCGCCAAGAAAGCGCAACTGACCGGTCTGGCGCTTACCGTGCCGGTCACGCAATTGCGCGCGGCGGCGCATCGTATCGCGGATGTCATTTATGAAGCGCTAACCGGTGATGTCGGGGTATTCAGCACCCGCATCGCGTATGTGTTGAAGCGCGGCGAGCGGTACGCATTGCAGGTTGCCGATTCGGATGGTTATAACGCGCAATCGATCATCGAATACACGGAGCCTATTATCTCTCCGGCTTGGTCGCCTGATGGAAATCAGCTCGCGTATGTTTCCTTTGAGAACAAAAAGCCGGTCGTTTATGTGCAAACACTGGCGACGCGCGAGCGCAGAGCGGTAGCCAGTTTCAAAGGCAGTAACAGCGCACCGGCGTGGTCGCCGGATGGCAAAAAGCTGGCTGTGGTGCTGACTAATCAAGGCGGTTCGCAAATCTTTCTGGTCAATGTGGACGGCAGCGGTCTGCAGCGATTGAGCAGAAGTTCCGGAATCGATACCGAGCCGAATTTCTCGCCGGATGGACGGTACATTTTATTCACCTCCGATCGCGGCGGCAGTCCGCAAGTTTATCGCATGGCGGTGGGGAGTTCGGAGTCCGGCAATGCCGAGCGGATGACGTTTGAAGGCAGTTACAATGTCAGTCCGGACTATAGCCAGGATGGCAAAAGCTTTACGTTTATTCACCGGCATAACAATCAATTTAATGTAGCGGTTCAGGAGATTGGTTCCCGTCAGGTTCAGATACTGACTAACTCCCGGTTTGATGAATCGCCCAGCTTTGCGCCGAACGGCAAGATGATTCTGTATGCGACCGAGATAAACGGGCATGGTATATTATCGGCGGTTTCCAGAGACGGACAAACCAGGCAGCATCTCACTGTTCAAACGGGCGATATCCGCGAACCGGCTTGGGGTCCTCTACCGAAGTGGAAGTAATGTTTTATTAATCAATAGGAGAATTAAATGAAAAAAATATTGGGAATGACACTGATTGTGCTGTTAGCGGGATGTGCCAGCCAAACAACTCAGCCGGATGAAGAATTAAACGCGGGTTCCGGGTATGGTGACGGGATGGGCGGTAGCGATTTGATGGGATCGGGATCCGGCAGACCCGGCTACTTCAGCCAACTGAATGATCCCAACAGCATTTTGTATCAACGCAGTGTTTATTATGACTATGACAGCTATACCGTTAAAAGTGAATACCGCGAACTGGTGCTGTCGCATGCCAGATTTCTGCGCGACAATCCCGATGCCAGCGTCATCCTGCAAGGCAATACCGACGACCGTGGCAGCCGCGAATACAACCTCGCATTGGGTCAACGCCGCGCCGATAGCGTCAGAAACATGATGACATTGGCGGGTGCCCGGGATTCCCAAATCGAAGCCGTCAGCCTTGGTGAAGAAAAACCGCGCGCTTTGGGTCATGGCGAATCGGCATGGAGTCAGAACCGCCGCACCGATATTCTATACCGGGGTGAATAATGCTGATACGCGCCTTCTTTCTTGTATTGCTGTTGAGCAGCTCTGCTGCTTACGCATCGCTGTTCGGCGACAACGAAGCGCGCGAACAGATCAATGCGTTACGTAAGCAGGTTAGCGAGATGGAAGCGCGTATTGCCAAGATGGAGCAGGCATTAAACAGCCAAGCTTTGCTTGAACTTTACGCGCAAGTTGAAACGCTCAATCAGGAATTGGGCAAGCTCAACGGCCAGATCGAAATGCTCAGTAACGACAATGCTTTGCTGCAAAAACGCCAGCGCGATTTTTATATCGATTTGGACAATCGGTTGCGCCAGATTGAGCAGCCATCGGGGAAACCGCGCTCATCGTTAACGGATCAGCCGGGAATTCAGGGCGAAAGCCATGCGGCAATTGCACCATCGACCCAGGAGCAAGCAGCGGCTTCGGCAGCAAGCGCCGCTGCTGTTGAACCGGCGCACGAGGAAATCGAGTCATCAGCGGCTGCCGGTGCACCCAGTGCCTCGGCGAAAGAATTGGTGCCTGCAGGTCCTGCGGAGAACAGCGCCTATCAGGCCGCTTATGACCGCTTCAAAGGCGGTGAATATGTTGATGCCATTGCGCAATTCGAAAACTTTCTGCAGAGTTATCCGCAATCAAATTTAGCGCCGGCCGCGGCTTACTGGATCGGCAACGCGCATTACGCGTTGCGCGATTATCAACTGGCGATAGCCGCGCAGCAGAAACTGATTGCGCAGTATCCGGGTAGCAACAAGGTGCCGGATGCCTTGCTGAATATCGCTACCAGCCAAAATCAAATGGGCGATAGCAAGGCAAGCCGGCAAACCCTGGAAAAGATCCTGGCAAAATACCCTAATAGCGAAGCCGGCAAGAAAGCCAAACAACGCCTGGCCAATCTCAAGTAACGCCGCACCGCAGCAATCCGCCGCAGCAGTCAATTGCTGTAGCCGTCACAACGTAGTACAGTCCGCTTTTTCCTTTGGTTAATAGCTCAACATCATGCAAGCGCTAGAGACGACAACCTTGCGCATCACTGAGATTTTCTTTTCGTTACAAGGCGAAACCAGCCGGGTAGGGCTGCCGACGGTATTTGTGCGCCTCACCGGTTGCCCGTTGCGTTGCGGTTATTGCGATACCGCCTATGCTTTTACCGGTGGCAAAACCCTATCGATCGCGGAGATTCTGAAACAAGTAGCGCGCTATCAAACCCGGTATGTGACCGTGACTGGTGGCGAGCCGCTGGCGCAGAAAGCCTGTCTGGTTCTGCTGAACGCATTATGCGATGCACACTATTCGGTATCGTTGGAAACCAGCGGGGCGTTGGATTTAGCAAACGTCGATACCCGCGTATCGAAAATCATGGATATCAAAACACCCGGATCGGGAGAAGTGTCCAAAAATAACTGGAACAACCTTGAATACTTGACGATGCACGACGAGCTTAAGTTTGTAATTTGCGATGAAGCCGACTATCGCTGGGTTTGTGAAACAATTCAAAACAGACAGTTATCGCAAAAATGCCCGATCTTGTTTTCACCAGTTCACGGCAATTTGAATCCGGCAACATTGGCCGAGTGGATTTTGCGCGATCAACTGCCGGTGCGGATGCAGTTGCAACTGCATAAATTGCTCTGGGGCGAAGGGCCGGGACGATGAAAAAAGCAGTGGTATTGTTATCCGGCGGATTGGATTCGGCGACGGTGCTGGCGATTGCACGCAATCAGGGCTTTCAATGCTATGCGCTAAGCGTCGATTACGGGCAGCGGCATCGATCAGAATTAGAAGCTGCACGGAAAGTTACGCAATCCTTGGACTCACAGGCGCACCAAGTTATTAAACTCGATCTGACAGCATTCGGTGGATCAGCGCTCACAGATCGTTCAATTGAAATTCCAATTTCTGGAGAGCGTGCAGCAAATATCCCCGTCACTTATGTACCCGCCCGGAATACCATTATGTTGTCGCTGGCGCTGGCCTGGGCGGAAACACTCGATTGCCAGGATATCTTCATCGGTGTAAACGCGGTCGATTATTCCGGCTATCCCGATTGCCGCCCGGAGTACATTGCAGCGTTCGAGCAGATGGCGAATCTGGCGACCAAAGCGGGTATCGAAGGCAAGAAACTCACCATTCATACGCCGCTGATGCATTTATCGAAAAGAGAAATCATCCAAGCAGGAATTGCCTTGGGTGTCGATTTCAGTTTGACCGTTTCGTGCTATCAGGCGGATGAAGCGGGGCGTGCTTGCGGTGTGTGCGATTCCTGCCGGATTCGCAAAGCAGGATTTGCGGCAGCGAGTATTGTGGATCCAACCCGCTACCGGGGAGCTGATTGATTCGCGCTATTTCTTGGGTGCGTTGTTTTTGTCGTTTTGCTGGCGCATTTTGTTTTCGAGCTTATCCATTTGCTCGGGCGTCAGTATCGCTTGCAGGCTGATGCGGGTTTGCTCCTGGATTTGTTGCAGCTTGTTTCTTTCTTCTTTAAACACCGCTTCTACTTTCTTCCGCTCGGCGCTGAAAATGGTTTCCACCTGATTGCGCTGCGCTTCGCTGAGTCCTAGTTCTTTTGCCATGCGGCTAACTGCTTCACGGCTGTCGGCAGGTTGATTTTTTTGAGCATGCGCAACAGTTACGGTACAAGATAAAATCAAAGCGATTGCAGCCGGAATGAATGGTCGTTGCATCGTTATCTCCTGATTAATGGAAAGGCATTTGGAAGATTTTTCCCGGTTGCTAAGGAAATGCTGATTAATTGACTATACGAGCGAATCACTTCGTTGCGCGGTACTCGCTCCCTCGCCTATCTTATTGATATGTCTCGGTTGCTGTGTGCCGTGCGCCTCGTGCTTCATCTCGTTCGCCGAATTAATCAGCGTTTCCCTAAGCAACCGGCATGCCGCATGGTCTAGAACAATCCGGAAATCGAACGTGCCAAGCCATTTGTCAGTTCAGGCGCTGCTTCTTCGTACTGCAAATTAGCTTTATTGGCAGTGCTAACCACGCGAGTGCGGTATTTATTCATTTCGCTGACTTTGGTCGAAGATTGCCGTCTGGCGCCACCGATGCCTTGTTTTGCGTCTTGCTGCCGGTCTTCACGCACAATCACGCCATCTTCGACCCGTTCGGCGATTTCCACATCGGTAATGGCCATAAAGGTCACATCCTTCACTGCTGCGTCGGCCAGTGTGCTGGCCAGACCAAATGCCGCGGCACCGGCCAATCCGCCGATACCGGCACCGCTCCAGCCGTCGATCGCGGCACCGGTCGCGGTACCTACCGCAGCACCCAGCGCGGCGCTGCCCATACCGCCGTAACCAGCGCGCAATGCAGCTTCGGCAGCGGTCGGACTGGCTTTATCGACGCTCAACACATTGACTTGCAACCAATAATGCGCCTCTTTCGGATTGTTGAGGATGCGATAACCTCTTGCTTCGAGTGCGCGAGCCACGGTCGCAGTGATGTCGAAGTTGGTTTTGTCGGAGGTGTTGCGGACGTTGATATAGATTGTTCTTTGATCCGGCTCGACGGGATCGAGAAAAATGGTATCGCTCATTTTGGTTTGGACATCCAGATCTTTCTTGGCAATCGACGTATGAACCGCCGCGCAGCCGCTCAAGATCAAGGAAAAAATCAGCATCGCTGCCACTGCCCAAGTTGTCTTGTTGCTTACGTATCCCATCGCATCTCCCGTTTGTTGGTTTGAAAAGAAAAAACGCTTAAAAGCGGCCACTACAATCGGACGCTATTGTAAATGACTTTAAGCCGCGCGGTGTATTGCGAGCGAATCCGGGTTACCAGCCGTAATAGTACGGCACATAGCTGGAGACGCCGTACAGACCGCCGTAATAAGGCCGCGAGTAACCGCCAAAGTAACTGCCGTAACCGAAGTTACCGTAACCAAGTCCGCCACAACCCAAGCCGACGCATCCCGGTGTGAACCGTTGCGGCCTTGCCGATGGCATGCCGCGCTGCGTGGCTTCCTTGAGCGCTGAGTTCAAAGCCGCATCGGTCGGCACGCTGAAGCGTTTGTTAACGGTTTCGGCGTTGAATTGCCGCTGTATCTCGCTGATATCTGGCCCGGCCAGTGCATGATTGACCGTCAAAATTGCAAATGCCGCAATGGTAATAAACATGGTTGGGATGCTGTGCATGGTATGCCTCCGTATCATGGATGTTTGAAAGCTATTATCAACTATCAGGCAAGCGATTGTAAATTTATCGGTCGCGAAATAGCTGAGTTTCCCGGTTGTCGTGCTGATCTGATAACGCTAACAGCGCGCCAACCTTGTTCATCAGACTGCCACACGTATTAATTGTTCGTGATAACGCTTCGATATTTTGTGCCGTCAAGTATTGCATCCATTCCAAACAATCAGAAGATGTTTTGGTGCTATCAGTGTGAGAATCACTATCGTTTGTTTTTGCTACGTTCGATGCGCACGCCGAGTCGCTTGACGCCGCGGAGGATGCCGAGCTTGGCGACGCTGACCTTGACCCACGGCGATTGAAATTCGCTCAAAATGGTTTGTGCGATATGTTCGGCCAGTGCTTCCAGCAGCGAAAAATGTTTGTTTGTGAGAATGTCATTGATGCGATCAACGATTAATGCGTAATCGAGCGCATCGCCGATGTTGTCGGTCTGGCACGCACGGTTGCTGGGTAGCGCGATTTCCAGGTCGATGCGGATGGTTTGCGGGACGATGCGTTCCCACGGGTAGACGCCGATCAGCGTTTTGGCTTTGAAGTCGTGCAGAAAAATAATATCCATCGGTGATTCAGCGGTAAAATGGGCGTCCTTGCGTGTGCGAAAGCGGATTCTAATCTATTTTTTCCATGTGGTACTGATGACATGACATTATTGCTGTTTGCCGTACTGGCTTATGTGCTCGGCTCCGTGCCGTTTGCGATGCTTTCAAGCTGGATTTTTCAATTGCCCGATCCACGCACCTACGGTTCGAAAAATCCCGGCGCGACCAACGTATTGCGTAGCGGCAAAAAAGCCGCGGCGGTACTGACCTTGCTTGGCGACGCCGGCAAAGGCTGGCTGGCGGTGTTTTTGGCGCAAAGTTACGCGCCGCTGTGGGGATTGGGTGACGAAGCGGTCGCCGTGGCGGCGCTGGCGGTGTTTCTCGGGCATGTGTTCCCGCTGTTTTTGCGGTTCCAGGGTGGCAAAGGCGTGGCGACTGCGGTGGGGGTATTGCTCGGTTTGAATCTGTGGCTCGGATTGCTGGCGCTGGCAACCTGGCTGCTGGTGGCATACGTTTGGCGCTTTTCGTCGCTGTCGGCGTTGATCGCGGCGGTATTGGCGCCACTGTACAGCATCGGTCTATTGGGTTTTGAAGCCGCTACGCTGGCGGTTTCGGCAATGTCGTTGCTGCTGATCTGGCGCCACCGGCCGAATATCGTCAACTTGCTGGCGGGCAAGGAAGGGCGTATCGGCGAGAAAAAATCCCCTGAGTAGTCTCAATCGCTCTCGGGTGTTTGCAGCATCGCCAAATTCCAGCGTGCATGCACATTGAAACTGCGCGCCGGTTGCCGGGCGGATTCCGGCATCGCTTGCAGCCGCATGGCGCCGGCAAACGCGATCATGGCGCCGTTGTCGGTGCAAAATTCCAGTTCCGGGTAAAACACCGTGGCGCCTTTGGCTGCCGCTTTGCGGGTTAGCGTGTGGCGCAGTTGTTCGTTCGCGCCGACGCCGCCAGCCACCACTAACTGTTTCAGTCCGCTTTGCGTCAGCGCTGCCAGCGATTTTCCGGTTAACACTTCGACAACCGCTTCTTGAAACGCCAGTGCGATATCGGCGCGGATTTGCTCGCTGGTTTCCTGTTTGTTAAGCAAAGTCAGCACCGCGGTTTTCAGGCCGCTGAAACTGAAATTCAGATCCCCGCTGTTGAGCATCGGGCGTGGCAGTTTGAATTGCCCGGGCCGTCCTTGGCGGGCAAGCTGCGATAACGCCGCGCCGCCCGGATAACCCAATCCCAGCAATTTCGCGGTTTTGTCGAAGGCTTCACCGGCGGCGTCGTCGACGGTTTCGCCGAGCAAATGGTAATGCCCGACGGCGTCGACTTGCATCAATTGGGTGTGTCCGCCGGACACGAGCAAGGCAATAAACGGAAAAACCGGCGCCGGTTTCGAGAGTAGCGGCGACAGCAAGTGACCTTCGAGGTGATGGATACCGATCGCCGGAATATTCAATGCAAAACTCATCGCAGCGCCGATACTGGCGCCGACCAGCAATGCGCCGGCTAATCCCGGGCCTTGGGTGTAGGCGATGGCATCGACTTGGCGCAATGTGCAATTGGCGGCAGCGAGCGCTTGCGTGATCAGCGGCAGCACGCGCCGGATATGATCGCGCGACGCCAGCTCCGGCACCACACCGCCATATTCGCGGTGCATGGCAATTTGCGAATACAGCGTATGGCTGAGCAGACCGCGCTCAGTGTCGTAGAGCGCGATACCGGTTTCATCGCACGAGGTTTCGATGCCTAGTACTAGCATGGCAATGGTGAAAAACTGTAATAGCGCTGTGTCGTCATACCGGTATTTTACCACCGGCGTGAGCGGTTAAAGTCGCAGCGAAGCATTGGTTAGGCTGTAACGAAAAACCGAGCTATGTTAAAGTTCGCTTTTTTATAGTTTCTAAGCAGGAGATCATCATGGATTACAGTTACGAATCGGAACAAACCAAATTCATGCGTGAATTTTTGGAAAAAAACCCGAAGATTCAGGAAAAGCGGATAGAAGCGCGTAGCCGCTGGTGGGATCGCGAACAAAATCTTGAGGAAAACAAGCGTTTCCAGGAATCGGCTGAGCCGATGAAACCGTATGTATACTTTGGCGGTTGGGGAAAAACTGATTAACTGCTTGCGCAGGCCATTAATCAGCGTTTCATTGGCATCGATGTCATTGAGGGGTTGGCGTACAGCTATTTACCATGAAAATATTAAGCATCTTATCGGTTGTAGGGTTGCTAACCGCCTGCGCCAATTTTCCGGATACGCAACAAAACACGCAGCGTTTTGAGGAAAAATTTTCCGGAGAACACGCCGCGCTGGCACAATGCGTCGTTGCCAAATTGCAATCCGACGGGCGTTCATTTTTGCGCCCGCTGCAATTCAGAAACCGGCAATTCCCGGATATTCATGCTTCGGAAATTCATGCATACGATACCCGCTACTTGCGCGGCGCTATTGCTACCTATGCGCCTTCCAATCCCGATGCGGTGCTGATTTATGGCAGCCCGGAAGTGGAAGTGCAACCGGCCGATCAACGCAGCAAAAACGACCAAGCGCCTTACGCATTCGCGTTGCTGTTGCAGCAAACCGATGACCGCAGTGTGCAAGCTTCGCTGCGAGGTGATGCGTTTTTCGGTCAGATTGCATGGAAAATGCTGCAGAGCTGTGCGGCGTCTGCAACAAATCCTTAGTTGCTGTTGCCGGATTTGGCGAGCAGCACATCTAATGCGCGCGTGCTAAGAATACGCTTGAGAAAGCCAAACAGATAGGTTGGTACCGTGACGTAGTAGCGCGGCTTTGGATTTTCCGCTTCCAGCGCATGGATGACGCGTTTCAGCACCGCTTCGGGCGGTAAGGTGAACGGCACGACGGGTCCGGGTTTGTTCAACCGGGCTAGCACTCCCTGGTATTTTTCGCGGTGGAAGCTATTCTCGATGTCGATATACTTTGCCAGCGCTTCAACCGCATTGGCGCGGAATTTGCTGGCAATCGGACCGGGTTCGATCAGGCTGACATAGACATTGCTGCCGCGCAGTTCCAGCCGTAACGTATCGCTTAGTCCTTCAATAGCGTATTTGGAGGCGTTGTACGCACCGCGGAAAGGCAATGCGACAAAACCCAGCACCGAGCTGTTCTGGATGATTCGCCCGTAACCTTGTTTGCGCATTACGGGCACCGCTAGATTGGTTAATTCTTGCCAGCCGAAAACATTGGTTTCAAATTGCGCGCGCAATGCGTCGCGATGCAAGTCTTCAACTGCGCCAGGTAAGCCGAATGCGCCATTGTTGAACAGCGCGTAGAGTTCCCCGCCGGTGCGCCGCAACGTTTCTTCAAAGGCAAAATGAATCGAATTGGAATCGTTTAAATCCAAACGGAAACTCTCGAAGCCTTCAGTAAGCAATGATTCGACACTATCGCGTTTCCTTGCCGTGGCAAATACCCGATAGCCTCGTTCTCGCAGTCCTTTTGCAACGCAATAGCCGATGCCGCTGGAACAGCCCGTGATCAGTATGGTTTTTGTCATTGAAGTAATCAGTTAACTGTATAATTTTTAGCAAGAAGGTTGTTGGCTGCTTAAAGTCGCTTCCCGTCGCTAAGCTAACCTTCGCCGCTATTGCGGCTCTGCTTTTTTAGAAAATAACACAACCGACGAGGATTCATGGCAAAAATTTTATTCCGGTTAAACGGTGTTCCTGACGACGAAGCACACGATGTGCGCGAGTTGCTGATCGAAAATGCGATTGATTTTTATGAAACATCGGCAGGGAATTGGGGCGTGTCAATTGCAGCGATATGGCTTACAGATGACAGCCAATACGAAAAAGCCCGCGCGCTCGTGGATGCTTATCAACAGGATCGCAGCGTACGAATGCGCGAAGCATACGAACATGCGAAACGCAATGGGAAAAACCGAAACTTTCTAGGATCGGTTAGAGATAACCCCGTCAGTTTTGCGGTGCATCTGGCGCTCGCTGCTTTGGTTCTTTATTTATCGGCAAAATTGGTGCTGGATCTGGCAGCATAGACAAGTTTTATCGAGCCAACAATTTTTATCGCTTTATGCGGTATGATACCGATCGAAAATCTGTTTTACCTCGTAACCTTTAATATTATTTAGGAGAAAAGACATGAAAAATATATTTAGAACAGTGGCTTCTTTATTGGCTTTTACACCATTGCTGGTTCAGGCAGGTGGCGATCCTGAACACGTTAAATTTCCTAAAGATTACGATAAAAATTTTACCCTGTATGCCACGATGAACCGTGCAAATCAGACGCAACTGGCGAAGCTGTATGCCAATGAAGCCACCATTTCCAGCTATAAGCAAGGAAAACATGGCGGGTCGGGTGCAGTTGTGGTAATGGAAATTTATACGCCGAAAAAAGATGCAGAAGGTAAGCCGATTCCCGGTAGCGATGGTCTTTTTGAAATCGATTCTTTGGCAGCAGTGGCTGTAATGGAAAACAGAAGTGATTGGGACGCATCTTTTCCAAAAGAAAACCGGACAGGCGACTGGGGTTTCGCACTTTACAATCCGGATGGCAGCGTGAAAAGCAACGAACTGAATTGTGTTCAATGTCACACACCATTGCAAGCGCAGGATTTCCTGTTTACTTACCAGAAATTGGTTGATTTTGTGAAAAAATAATCAACTGCTGAACAAATTTGGCGGATAGTACTGCTATCCGCCGATCATGCAACGGATAGCACCATTTCAGTATGAGCTCTGATTCCGACGGTCGGATGCCGGTGGCTGCTGTAATCAATTTGGATAGATTGAATGCGTTACGGCAACTGGACCCGGGTGGTAACACGGCGTTTCTGAAGAGATTAGTCAATATTTTTTTAGTGTCTACCCCCGAGTTTGTCAAGAACATCGAAACAGCTATTCAAGCGGGTGACCGTGCTGAGCTTGTACGAGCAGCGCATTCATTGCGATCAAGCGCGGCCAATGTGGGCGCTGAAAAACTTTCCGAGATTTGCCGGTTGTTGGAAGAATCCGGCGATCATTTGCAAAGCGATAGCATCGTTAATTTGCTGTTGCGATTGCGGTATGAGTTCCGGTCAGTGATGAACGCGTTGCAGCAATTGCAGGGGGATTTGTGATGTCGACTGAGATTGCTGTGATGCTGAAATTGTAACGAGAAATTAAAGCTTTAATGCTATGCGAGAAGTTGTCATATTGAGTGGTGTGCGAACGGCAATCGGTGATTATGGCGGTTCATTGAAAGATATCGCGCCCGCTGACTTGGCGGCTAAGGTGGTTGACGAAGCAGTTCGGCGTGCCCAGGTAGATGCAGCAGAAGTCGGGCATCTGGTGCTCGGTAATGTCATTCATACCGAAGCGCGTGATATGTATCTGGCTCGCGTCGCTGCTATTCAAGGCAAGCTGCCGCAGCATGTATCAGCGCTGAGCGTGAATCGGCTATGCGGTAGCGGATTACAGGCGATTATCTCGGCGGCGCAAACTATCCTGATGAATGATACCGATGTGGCTGTGGCTGGCGGCGCTGAGTCCATGAGTCGTGGCGGTTATTTGTTGCCGTCGTTGCGCTGGGGCCAGCGCATGAATGATGGCAATGCGGTGGATATGATGGTGGGCGCACTAACTGATCCTTTTGATCGTGTGCACATGGGCATTACCGCAGAGAATATCGCATCGAAATGGGAGGTCAGCCGACACGAACAGGATGTTTATGCGGTTGAAAGCCACAAACGTGCGCTACACGCAATCAAAAACGGTTATTTCAAAGAACAAATTCTGCCGGTTGAAATTTCCAATCGTAAGGGAACAATTGTTTTTGATACGGATGAACATCCTCGAGAGAATGCGGATATTAAGGAACTTGCTCAATTGAAACCTGTTTTCCAACGGGATGGAACGGTTACCGCGGGTAATGCTTCAGGTATTAATGATTGTGCTGCTGCTTTGGTATTAATGGAACGGAGCGCGGCATCGAAGCGAAAATTAAAACCGATGGCGCGTCTTGTTTCCTATGGCCATGCCGGTGTGGATCCGAAGTTCATGGGCATGGGGCCGGTGCCCGCTGTGAAAAATTCGCTTCAGCGAGCAAGTCTTAAAATTACTGATATGGATGTTATTGAATCCAACGAAGCATTTGCGGTGCAAGCATGTGCTGTGGCAAAAGAATTACATTTTGATCCTGGTAAAACCAATCCAAACGGCGGTGCTGTAGCATTAGGTCATCCAATAGGCGCGACGGGTTCAATTCTTGCTATCAAAGCCATTTATGAGTTGAACCGGATTGGCGGGCGATATGCATTGGTTACGATGTGTATCGGCGGCGGCCAAGGGATTGCGGCTATTTTTGAAAGGCTCGAAGCCTAATTTTTGATTCGGTAGGAAAGGGTTTTAAAGGAATTCTACGTTGACTGTGTAGCGTTATTAGACTATAGTTGCGGTTTTTTTAAGTGTAGTGTAGTTATGCTGTCTATTCCAAAGGCAGGTGGAAAACATGTCTTGGATAAAGAGTAGGCCGCTCAAAATTGTTCTTCGCATACAATTCCTGGTTACGCTAATAGCAGTGTGCGGATTTTGGTTGTTAGTAGATAGGCACGGCGGGGTTTCGGCATTGCTCGGAGGGATGATAAGTGTGGCTACTACAGCGGTTTATGCAATTATTGTTTCTCAACACAGTGGTTATACGGCAGGTGCAGCACTTAGAACTGCGCTGAGAGCTGAAGCCGTCAAAATAGTATTGACGGTCGGCTTGTTGTGGATTGTGTTTAAATATTACGAAAGTGTTAATGCGTTTGTATTTATTGGAACATTTATACTAACGGTTCTAATTTATAGTCTAGCGCTTTTAATAGCTGACGAAGCAAAGTCAAAATAAGATAAATTCATCATAGCGAAGTAGGCAGTACATGGCATCCGAAACAGAACTTACTCCAACATCATATATTGATCATCACCTAACCTATTTAACAACCCAAGTAAGTGAAGGCTCGTTCTGGGTGCTTCATGTCGATACCTTGGTAACTTCGGTTATTCTGGGCATTATAAGCTTGGGTTTCATCTGGCTGGTTGTTCGTAAAGCGACCGCAGGAATTCCTTCTAAAACTCAAGCATTTGTAGAATTGGCTGTTGAGTTTATTGATAATGAAGTGAAGAATACTTTTCATGGTAATAGGCATGCGCTGGTAGCGCCTATGGCGTTAACGATATTCATCTGGGTACTGATGATGAATGCCATGGATATTTTGCCGATTGATATCATGGCATGGATTACTGAAAATGTTTTTGGCTTGCATAATTGGAAGATCGTGCCTACGACTGATGTCAATACGACTTTTGCTCTGGCGCTTTCCGTTTGGATCTTAATGCTGTTCTTTAATGTAAAAGTTAAGGGATTTGGTGGCTGGATGCATGAGCTTTTCTGCACGCCATTCGGAAAGAATCCATTGTTATGGATATTAAACTTGCTGTTCAACTTTATTGAATATGTATCCAAGCCGCTTTCGCACTCGTTGCGATTATTTGGAAATATCTACGCGGGCGAGATTATATTTTTATTATTGGGAATGTGGGCTGCAACCGGAATCTCGGGAACTATTTTTGGAGCGATTCTCGGTGCGGGATGGGCGATATTTCACATTTTGATTGTGACCTTGCAAGCTTTTATTTTTATGATGCTGACAGTAGTTTATATTTCAATGGCACACGAATCCCATTAAAATCCAAAGTTTTATTTGTTGTATTTTATTAATCTTTTAGAAGGAAATTAAAATGGAGAATTTGCAGTTTTTAGCAATGATTCAAGCATATACTGGAATTGGTATTGGTTTGATGATCGGACTCGGTGCGGCGGGAGCCTGTATCGGTGTGGGTGTAATGTGCAGTCGTTTTCTTGAAGGTGCAGCACGTCAGCCAGAAATGATTCCGACATTGCAAGGCAAGGTATTTTTGTTGCTGGGGTTAACTGACGCGTCTTTCATTATTGCTGTCGGTTTAGCGATGCTGTTTGCATTTGGTAATCCATTGTTAGCAGTGATTCAGTAAAGAGTTGTCATTTCAATCTGAATTTATAGGCTTGTCATGAATATTAATTTTACTTTAATTTCTCAGGCGATAGCCTTCTCGGTTTTTATTTGGTTCACTGTTAAATTTGTATGGCCGCCGCTGTTGCGGGCGATTGAAGAAAGGCAAAAAACAATTGCTGATGGGCTGGCAGCAGGTGAACGTGGTCGTCATGAATTAGAATTGGCGAGCCAACGATCGGCCGATGTTTTGAAAGATGCGAAACAAAGGGCATCGGAAATAATAGTGCAAGCTGAGAAGCGTGCTTCAGAAATTATTGAGGAAGCAAAAAAAGTTGCAAAAGAGGAAGGCGATCGTATTGTTGCTGGAGCAAAAGCTGAAATCGAACACGAAATGTTCAGTGCAAAAGAGGTTTTAAGGCAACAAGTTGCGGATATCGCGCTTGCTGGCGCAGCAAAAATTTTGCGTCGCGAGATAAATGCAAGCGCTCATGCTGAATTACTTGATACGATACGGGATGATCTAAAATAATGGCTGAAGCAATTACAGTTGCCAGACCTTATGCAGAGGCTGTATTTAGGCTAGCCTTAGAAAATAAGGGATTGTCGCAGTGGTCTAAAATTTTGCAAATTGCTGCTGAAATCGCTGAGGATGCACAAATTAAGATGCTGATTGGTAATCCGTTAGTGCCAGCAACGCAATTAAGTGAGCTAATCCTTGAAATTGGCGGAAAAAAGTTTACGCCGGAAGCCCGTAATTTTATCAAGCTGATGGTTGAGAACAAGCGAGTATTTGTGTTGCCTCAAGTTAGGGATTTATTCGAGCAACTTAAAGCGCAAAACGAAGGTGTCCTTGAAGCGAAGATCATTACGGCTTTTAAACTGGAAAGCGATCAATTAGATAATTTGGTAGCTGATTTAGAAAAAAAATTCAATCGCAAGGTTGAGGCTCAAGTAAGTGTGGATCCCGAGATAATCGGCGGAGTGAAGGTTGAAATCGGTGATGAAATCTTCGATGCTTCAGTGCGCGGGAGACTTGAAGCGATGACCATTGCCCTTAAAAGCTAGGAGTTAAATAATATGCAGTTAAATCCATCCGAAATCAGTGAATTGATTAAGAAAAGGATAGAAGGACTAACAGATACAGCGGAAGTCCGGACGCAGGGTACGATAGTTTCTGTAACCGATGGTATTGTTCGCATTCATGGTTTGTCGGATGTGATGCAAGGTGAAATGTTGGAGTTTCCTAACAATACTTACGGATTGGCATTGAATCTGGAAAGAGACTCTGTGGGCGCGGTTATTTTAGGTGCTTACGAACATATCCGTGAAGGTGATACGGTCAAATGCACGGGGCGAATTTTAGAAGTTCCTGTGGGTGAAGGTTTGCTGGGAAGAGTTGTGAATGCTTTGGGTCAGCCAATTGATGGCAAAGGTCCAATTACAGCAGCAAGATCAGAACCAATTGAAAAAATTGCTCCGGGCGTAATCTGGAGGCAATCTGTAGATCAGCCAGTACAAACTGGATTGAAATCAGTGGATTCAATGGTGCCGGTTGGGCGTGGTCAGCGTGAGTTGATCATTGGCGATCGTCAGACGGGTAAAACCGCAGTGGCAATTGACGCGATCCTGAATCAGAAAGGGCAAAATATGCTCTGCATATATGTTGCTGTAGGACAGAAAGCATCATCAATTGCCAATGTGGTTCGTAAATTGGAAGAGCGCGGAGCAATGGCATATACAATCGTTGTGGCTGCGACTGCATCGGAATCAGCGGCAATGCAATTTATTGCTCCTTATTCAGGTTGTACTATGGGCGAATATTTCCGCGATAGAGGGCAGGATGCACTCATTATTTATGACGATTTGACTAAACAAGCATGGGCATATCGTCAAATTTCGTTGTTGCTAAGGCGTCCACCGGGACGGGAGGCTTATCCTGGAGACGTATTTTATCTCCATTCGCGTTTGCTTGAACGGGCAGCAAGGGTTAGCGCAGCCTATGTTGAAAAGGAAACGAATGGTCAAGTGAAGGGAAAAACCGGTTCATTGACTGCTTTACCGATTATTGAAACGCAAGCGGGTGACGTAACAGCTTTCGTTCCTACGAATGTTATTTCTATCACCGACGGACAGATCTTTCTTGAGACTGATTTGTTTAATGCTGGTATACGGCCTGCAATCAATGCGGGTGTTTCGGTTTCACGCGTAGGTGGTGCAGCGCAAACAAAAGTAATTAAAAAACTGGGTGGCGGTATACGGTTGGCGCTAGCACAATATCGGGAACTTGCGGCTTTTGCTCAATTCGCTTCGGATCTGGATGAAGCGACTCGCAAGCAACTTGAGCGTGGAAAGATGGCTACCGAACTGATGAAACAACCTCAGTATGCGACACTCAGCGTATCCGAAATGGCACTAACATTGTATGCGATCAATAATGGCTATTATGATGATGTTGAAGTAAATCGGGCCTTGGCTTTTGAAGCTGCTTTGAAGAGTTATATTCGAGCTCAGCATGGTGCAATTTTAGATAAAATCGAGCAAAGCAAAGAGCTGGATGCTGAAACCGATAAGGCTTTAGCATCAGCAATTCAAGAATTTAAGCAAAGTGGAACATATTAGCAATGGCTGGTAGCAGAGAAATACGAAATAAAATAAAGAGCGTTAAAAATACGCAAAAAATAACGCGCGCTATGGAAATGGTAGCTGCGTCCAAAATGCGTAAAGCTCAAGATCGTATGAAAAAAGCAAGACCGTATGGTGAAAAGATTCGCAATGTCGCCGCACATATGAGCGGAGCGAATACGGAATATCGTCACCCATTTCTGATAGAACGCGACACGGTTAAACGTGTGGGGATCATTATCGTTACATCTGACAAAGGTTTGTGCGGTGGTTTGAACACTAATGTACTGCGCAAAGCGCTTAATCAGATGAGGCGTTGGGAGACTGAAGGCGAACAAATCGAAGTGTGTTGCATTGGCAATAAAGGCTTAGGATTTATGAGTCGAATTGGTGCAAATGTAATTTCACAAGTTGTAGCGCTAGGAGATACCCCCGATATTGCGAAGCTGATTGGAGCAGTTAAGGTCGTACTGGATGGATATACGCAAGATCGTTTTGACCGCGTGTTTATTTTTTATAACCGTTTTATCAATACGATGAAGCAAGAGCCAGTTATGGAGCAGCTGCTTCCACTGACCGATGAAAGAATGCAGGGTGCGGAATCGGCCAATGATAAACCTAAATCTTCATGGGATTATATTTACGAGCCTGAAGCAAAACCGGTAATCGATGATATAATGGTTCGTTATGTCGAAGCTTTGATTTATCAGGCAGTGGCAGAAAATATGGCATCAGAGCAGTCAGCCCGAATGGTAGCAATGAAAGCGGCATCGGATAATGCCGGTAATGTTATTGATGAACTGACTTTAATTTATAACAAGTCGCGACAAGCAGCAATCACGAAAGAATTATCCGAAATTGTCGGCGGTGCTGCAGCCGTTTAAAAATTTTTGTATTAGTTTAGGGAACAACAATGAGCCAAGGAAAAATTGTACAGTGCATTGGTGCAGTAATTGATGTGGAGTTTCCGCGAGAATCTCTTCCGAAAGTATATGATGCATTGATTATGGAAGGATCAGAACTAACGCTTGAAGTACAACAGCAATTAGGCGATGGAGTGGTGAGAACAATTGCACTCGGTTCTTCCGATGGTTTAAGACGGGGAATGATAGTTAAGAATAGTGGAAAGCAAATTTCTGTACCAGTAGGGGCCAAAACATTAGGGCGCATCATGGATGTGTTGGGACGACCCATTGACGAAATGGGTGATATTGGCGCAGATCAGCAGATGTCAATACACCGGGAAGCGCCCGCATTTGATGAACTCTCCGCTTCAACCGAATTATTGGAAACTGGTATTAAAGTGATTGACTTGATCTGTCCATTTGCTAAAGGTGGTAAAGTCGGCCTGTTTGGTGGTGCCGGTGTAGGCAAAACCGTCAATATGATGGAATTAATCCGAAATATTGCAATTGAGCACAGCGGCTATTCGGTATTCGCAGGAGTGGGGGAGCGGACTCGCGAAGGCAATGACTTCTATCATGAAATGAAAGAGTCAAAGGTTTTGGATAAAGTTGCATTGGTTTACGGGCAAATGAATGAGCCGCCCGGCAATCGCTTGCGCGTTGCTTTAACTGGTTTGACAATGGCTGAAGCATTTCGTGACGAAGGAAGAGATGTTCTGTTTTTCGTAGATAATATCTATCGCTATACCCTGGCAGGAACTGAAGTATCCGCACTGCTGGGACGTATGCCTTCCGCTGTAGGTTATCAACCGACATTGGCCGAAGAGATGGGGCGTTTACAAGAACGGATTACTTCAACTAAAACTGGGTCAATCACCTCGATTCAAGCGGTATATGTACCGGCGGATGATTTGACAGATCCGTCACCCGCAACAACATTTGGTCACTTGGATGCAACAGTTGTGTTATCCCGGGATATCGCTTCATTAGGTATTTATCCGGCGGTTGATCCACTTGACTCGACTTCACGGCAATTGGATCCGCAAGTGGTGGGAGAAGAGCATTACAATACCGCACGGTCCGTACAGCAAACTTTGCAACGCTATAAAGAATTACGCGATATTATTGCGATTCTGGGTATGGATGAATTGTCTGCCGAAGATAAACTAACTGTTAGCAGAGCGCGGAAAATTCAACGCTTCTTATCTCAACCATTTAACGTGGCAGAAGTATTTACCGGATCTCCAGGGAAATATGTATCATTGAAAGACACGATTAAGGGCTTTAAAGGGATTGTAGATGGCGAATATGATGACTTGCCTGAACAAGCTTTTTATATGGTTGGCAGTATCGAAGAAGCGGTCGAGAAAGCTAAAACACTTCAATAATTTTCGAGTGACGTAATGGGAACAGTATTTCATCTGGATATTGTAAGCGCTGAAGAATCTATTTATTCCGGACCAGTGGAATTTTTGGTTGCACCAGCTCAAATGGGCGAAGTGGGTATTTATCCGCGACATACGCCACTATTGACTAGAATTAATTCAGGCATGGTTCGTATTAAAGCGCAACTAAAAGATGAAGAATTGGTATATGTTTCTGGAGGTGTGCTCGAGGTACAGCCGGATGTAGTAACAATTCTTGCAGATACTGCGGTTAGAAGTCATGATCTGGATGAAGCTAAAGCGATTGAAGCGAAGAAAGCTGCTGAAGAAGCTATGAAAAATCGGGAATCTGAGTTAGATTATGCAAAAGCGCAAGCGGAATTGATAGAAGCTATGGCGCAGTTAGCGGCGATCGACAAGTTAAGAAAACGTAGGCATTAAAAATTAGCTACATTTTTAAAAAGGCGACTTTGGTCGCCTTTTTTGTTTCTATCGTATGCCAGCGATTATAAAATAGATACTTTCGTTCATAAAAAATAAAGATGATGAGCAAGTTACTGGAGACTGCTATAAAAATTAATGTCGTAGTGCTTGCAGCCGGTGCGGGAAAACGGATGCACTCTTCGCTGCCAAAGGTTTTACACGAAATTGCTGGGCGTTCGTTGCTTCAGCACGTTGTCGACACAGCGTTGTCGCTAAGACCGGAAAAAATTTGTATCGTCATTGGACACGGCGCTGCACAGGTCAAAGAGTCATTAACTTCCGCGGAAATAAGCTGGGTTAATCAAGCTCAGCAACTTGGTACGGGACATGCGCTTTTGCAAGCATTGCCGCATTTAGATGCGGATGGTCTTACATTGGTATTGTACGGTGATGTTCCTCTAATTAGTCAAAATACATTGGAGAAATTGATTCATGTATCAGCGGGCAGGTATTTGACGCTGCTTACGGCTACACTCGCAGATCCATTTGGTTACGGAAGAATTGTTCGAGATCCGGTTACTTCAAAAATCCTAGCGATCGTAGAACAAAAAGATGCCACACAGGAACACCAAAAAATTTGTGAGATTAATACAGGCATCATGCTAATACCGAACTATCTTTTACATTCGTGGTTACCGCAGCTAAATAACAATAATTTGCAGCAGGAATATTATTTGACAGACATTATAGATTTTGCGGTCAAAGATGGACTCGAGATAAAATCAATCGAAGCAGAAAAAAAATGGGAGGTTCTAGGCGTTAACAGCAAACCGCAGCTTGCAGACCTTGAACGCATATATCAAAAGAATTATGCTTTGAATTTAATGGAAAAAGGTGTGAGATTGCTGGATCCAGCTAGAATAGACATTCGAGGAGAATTACGATGTGGCTCAGATGTTTCAATTGATATTAATTGCATCTTCGAAGGTTCTGTAACTCTAGGTAATTCGGTTCAGATCGGAGCGCATTGTGTTTTAAGGAATGTCATGATTGCGGATGGTGCAATTATTCAACCTTTCTGTTTGATCGAAGACGCAGAAATTGGAGAGGCCTGTAAAATTGGCCCTTATGCAAGGATTCGTCCGGGTACAAAACTTGAAAGCCAGGTGCATATTGGAAATTTCGTTGAAGTAAAAAATAGTCAAATCGGCAGATCAAGTAAAGCTAATCATTTAAGCTATATAGGAGATTCCACAGTTGGTCAGAATGTTAATATAGGCGCGGGTACCATAACTTGCAACTATGACGGCGCAAACAAATATCGAACGATTATCGAAGACGATGTATTTATTGGATCTGATACGCAATTGATTGCACCTGTAAAAATCGCTAAAGGCTCAACAATTGGTGCCGGATCGACAATTACTAAAGAAACACCGGAAAATCAGCTTACCTTATCAAGGTCAAAGCAAGTCACAATTGCTAACTGGAAGCGTCCTGAAAAAAAGAAATGAAATACGGCACTCAGGTTGTACGAGTAAATTGTACTAACACATGTAAGTAAGAAGCTAAAAAGCGAAAACGCTTCCAAATTCTGAAACAATTCTTAACTGCGATTACAATGTGGATTGCTTAGATTTACGCTATTAGAGTGATGTGCACTTTCTAATCACTAGAATTAGCGATGTGCGCAGAAATCAGCGAGCACTTGGTCTTTTGGTGATTAATTATTAATTTAAGGATAAATAGCAATGGCTGGCCATAGTAAATGGGCGAACATCAAACACAAGAAAGCCGCACAAGATGCCAAACGTGGCAAGGTGTTTACCAGGCTTATCAAAGAGATAACCGTGGCGGCAAGAATGGGGGGTGCAGATCCGGAAAGCAATCCACGGCTACGTTTAGCGGTTGATAAAGCATATGATCAAAATATGCCCAAAGATAATATCGAACGAGCGATTAAACGCGGTAGCGGAGCTCTCGAAGGGGTGGATTACGAAGAGATCCGCTATGAGGGGTATGGCATCGGCGGAGCTGCCGTCATGGTCGATTGTATGACGGATAATCGGGTTCGTACGGTTGCAGATGTTCGCCATGCTTTTACTAAATATGGTGGTAATCTGGGAACCGATGGCTCAGTTAGTTTCCTATTTAAACATTGCGGCCAACTGATTTTTGCGCCCGGCACCAATGAAGAAGAACTCATTGACGCAGCGCTTGAGGCGGGTGCCGAAGACGTTATCAGCAATGAGGACGGCAGTATCGAAGTTATTACAGCGCCTTATGAATTTATTAATGTGAAACAAGCATTGGAAAAAGCGAGATTCAAAGCGGAGCATGCCGAGGTGACGATGAAGCCAAGTAGTGAAGCACTGCTAACTGGAGACGATGCGGTAAAAATGCAAAAACTGTTGGATGCTCTAGAAAATCTTGATGATGTTCAGAATGTTTATACTACAGCCATGATGAATCTGGATTAATTATAAGTTAGGATAGGTGGGAAAAAATTCGTATTCTAGGCATAGACCCAGGTTTGCGCATCACCGGTTTTGGAGTGATCGAGAGAAATGGCAATCAATTGATTTATGTCTGTAGCGGAAGTGTTAAAACGTCAGAAGGTGATTTACCGTCGAGACTCAAAGAAATTTTAGATAATGTCCGTGATGTGATTGAGCAGTATCAACCGAATCACGTTGCAATCGAGCAAGTCTTTGTCAATCTTAATCCAAAGTCCACGCTCTTGCTGGGTCAGGCCCGCGGCGCTGCTATTTGTGCAGCTGTGTCAAATAATTTGAAAGTGGCCGAGTATACCGCACTGCAAATCAAACAAGCAGTTGTTGGAAGAGGGCACGCAAGCAAAGATCAAGTGCAGCAAATGATAATGCGATTACTGAATCTTACCGCCCATCCAAGTTCTGATGCTGCTGATGCGCTGGCATGTGCGGTGTGTCATGCGCATGGGGGACTCGGTTTAGGCAAAATTTCAACAACAGGATATCGTATGAAGCGGGGGCGGTTGGTTTGATAGGGCGGCTAACTGGGGTATTGATTGAGAAACGTCCGCCGCAGGTGTTGCTGGACGTGCATGGCATTGGCTATGAGATTGATGTTCCAATGAGCACTTATTATGATTTGCCGGCGAATGGGGTGGAAGTAACACTTTATACACATCTGTCGATCCGTGAAGATATGCATTTGCTGTTTGGTTTTGCGACGGAATCGGAACGGCAGGTTTTCCGGCAGTTGATAAAGGTGTCGGGTATTGGTGCAAGAACAGCGCTTGCGCTCTTATCCGGATTAAGTGTTCGAGATCTGTATCAAGCTGTTAGCATTCAAGATAGCGCGCGTTTAATCAAAATTCCTGGGATAGGAAAAAAAACTGCGGAGCGGTTATTATTGGAATTACGGGATAAGCTTGATTCTGAAGTAATCTGTACGGATACCATACCTTCGTCATCGAGGAACGGTAACGATATGCTAAATGCTTTGTTATCACTGGGATACAATGATCGGGAAGCAAATTGGGCTATCAATCAAATTGCACCAGAGCTATCACTTACGGACGGAATTCGCCAAGCGCTGCAGTTACTATCAAAGGAAAGGTAACTTGATTCTAATGAGGTTGAGACATGATTGAAGTTGATCGGCTAATTACCGCAATGCCTGCATCCTCACAGGAAGAAGTTCTAGAACGAGCACTTCGTCCTAAGCAATTGCAAGAATATATTGGACAAGAGAAGATTCGCGAGCAATTGCAAATTTTCATCGAAGCTGCAAAGAAACGCCATGAAGCGCTCGATCATGTGCTGCTGTTTGGTCCGCCTGGGCTCGGGAAAACAACCCTTGCGCACATAATTTCAAAAGAGATGGGAGTGAATCTACGGCAAACCTCCGGTCCGGTTCTGGAGCGTCCGGGTGATTTGGCTGCTTTACTGACCAATCTCGAACCGAACGATGTATTATTTATTGATGAAATTCATCGTCTTTCTCCAATGGTTGAAGAAATTCTTTATCCAGCGCTGGAGGATTATCAATTAGATATCATGATAGGCGAAGGGCCAGCTGCTCGGTCCGTAAAACTCGATCTTCCTTCTTTTACACTGGTGGGTGCTACGACGCGTGCAGGAATGCTTACAAATCCGCTGCGTGATCGATTTGGGATCGTATCTCGATTAGAATTTTATAGTGCGGAAGAGCTTTGCAAGATTGTGATGCGATCGGCTGGATTGCTGAATGTAAAAATTTCAGCGGATGGCGCATTTGAAATAGCACGACGCTCGCGAGGGACTCCGCGAATAGTAAATCGTTTGTTACGCCGGGTTCGTGATTATGCGGAAGTGAAAGCAGACGGGAATATTTCACGTGAATTGGCTGATGCGGCCTTATTTATGTTGGATGTCGATGCAATCGGCCTTGATGTGATGGATCGTAAACTGTTACTGACAGTTTTAGAGAAATTTGAGGGAGGCCCTGTGGGTGTTGATAATCTGGCTGCGGCCATCGGTGAGGAACGGGATACGATTGAAGATGTGCTCGAACCTTATCTGATACAGCAAGGATTCTTGAAACGAACATCCAGGGGCCGTGTGGCGACTGCTGCGGCTTTCAAGCATTTTGGTTTCGTGATCCCAGCCAATGGAGCAATAAGTAATCTTTGGGGAAACGATCATCAATAAATTTTTGAAACAGAGTAATAGTATATGCAAGTTCATACACTGCGTTTTGTTGTAGCCGTATTGCTAACATTGGCTGTTATGCTGTTTTTTTATACCAGCCGGGAGAAAGATTATTATAGTAAAAGTGCGGAACCTGCAATCAAGCAGATACTCACTGAAATTTCCAGCTGGGAAAAGCAAGTTTTCTTACATCATCTGGCGCCAGAAGCTAAACAATCGATCAACGATAACGAATTGGATAAATTGATGGATTTCTATCGTGGTTTTGGACGGCTTCATTCTATTGATGAACTTAATTTTTCACGAACAATCAGCGCGTTTTCGTTGATTGGGGAAAAGCGCATAAATTATTCTGGTGAAGCCACATTTGACTCTGGATTGGCGAGTTTGAATATTACTTTGATCGAACGTGGCGGATACTTCCTTGTCTATAATTTCGCTTTGGCAAAAGTAGCCAAGTAGCAATCAGGATAAATAGCGACAATATTCATGATATTATCGCTTGAACTATATCGGAGATATAGTAGTCTTATTTGCCGTTAAAGTTGTTGGTTTTTTTAATATGGGAGGCTATTCATAATGAATCAAAATTTCTCTTCAGTAGCTCAAAGCTCTTCATCGGCGATAGCTACTAATAAAGTTTTACGTAACACCTATATGTTACTGGCAATGACACTAATGTTTAGTGGATTTACTGCGGCGATTTCGATGGCATTGAAAATGCCGCCTATGACTTATTTGATTTCGGTCATCGGTGGTATGGTGATTGCGATGTTTGTTTTGCCGCGATTTGCTAATTCACCGTCTGGCATCGGAATCGTTTTTCTGATAACAGGTCTTCTGGGATTTGGTTTGGGGCCCGTATTGACAATGTATGCTTCATTACCGAATGGTGGCAATATCATCACGCTGTCACTAGGAGGCACGGGTGTTATATTCATGGGTCTGTCCGCGTATGCACTGGCTACTAGAAAAGATTTTAGTTTTCTGGGCGGTTTCTTGATGGTAGGCTTCCTGTTGGTACTTTTGGCGGCGTTGGCTAATATTTTTCTGCAAATACCGGCAATGTCGCTGATGATATCGGCGGTGGTTATCATGATAATGAGCGGTTTTATTCTTTACGATACAAGTCGCATCATTCATGGCGGTGAGACCAACTATGTATTGGCTACAATCGGGTTGTACATGACAATTTTTAATATCTTCATCAGCTTGCTGCAAATTTTAGGCATCATGAATAACGATGACTGATTATTAACGCTGAATAATCATCGAACAAAACCCCGGCTTGTGCCGGGGTTTTGTTTTATTCGCTAACTACCATTGCTCGACGAGGTGAATGAAATGGACTGGATGCAAATTGTTTCGGCTTTGGCTTTGGTGGTCTTTATTGTGATTCTTTTACCGTCAGCGCGTGCGATGATAAACAATAGTCCGAAGGGCACAACATCCGACTGGATAAGCGTTATTATTCCAATTGCTGCAGTAATTTTGTTTATCATGCTTTTAATAAAGCTGGTGTGAGTTGAATATCTATTGAGTCGTAAGACTAATATTAATTGGTTTTCTACACGCATTTATAACAATACCATTTTATAAACATGGGAATATTGCTATAAAAATCATGATTTTCCCTTGTTTGAGTAACTGCGGCATGCTAAAATTTCTATTCGATTAATTAGCATGTAGAAGTGTTCTATAACTAATAAAATCTAAGTTGCGGATAAAAAGGAAATTCGGCCAAGGAAATGAAATTATCGTCAATCATGGTGTGGTTTTAACAAAACAGGATTCTGGCGTATGACTTCCGTGAGCTGGCTGAACAGGGTAAGCGTTCAGGTTTGTAGCGTTCTAAGTCGTACCTGAAATCTGTAAAATTAGTAATCATGTGGGGGGAAATATGAGAAGTAAATCAGCAGCAGCCCTGGCGGGGGTATCCGCTCTCGCTTTGTACTCAAGTGTGGCGGTGGGGTCTAAATATAATTTGCCCGAGCCCCAGAGTGTAATAGCGAAAGATATCTATGATCAGCATATTATGCTGTTGTGGATATGTTTGGTTATTTTTATTGGTGTGTTTGGTGTCATGTTTTATTCAGTGCTCAAACACCGCAAGTCGCTTGGTTATAAAGCGGCAAATTTTCATCATAGCACTGCCGTTGAAATTGTTTGGACAGTAATACCTTGTCTTATTCTTGTAGTAATGGCATGGCCAGCAACGAAAACTGTTATTGCGATGAAAGATACTTCAAGTCCTGATATAACCATTAAGGCAACTGGATATCAGTGGATGTGGGGGTATGATTATTTGCAAGGTGAGGGCGAAGGTATTAGTTTCTTTAGCAAGTTATCCACTCCGCGGTCGCAGATAGAAAACAAAGCGCCGAAAGGGGATAATTATTTGCTCGAAGTGGATAACCATGTGGTTGTGCCTGTCGGGAAAAAAGTGCGGATCATCTTAACAGCGAATGATGTGCTTCATGCATGGTGGGTGCCGGCTTTGGGAATTAAGCAGGATGCAATCCCTGGTTTTATACGTGATACATGGTTTACTGCAGATAAACCTGGTATTTATCGTGGACAATGCGCCGAGCTATGCGGTAAAGATCACGGGTATATGCCAATTGTGGTTGAAGTGATGGAAGCGGGTGAATATAGCAAATGGGTAGCGGCAAAATCATCTGCAGTTAAAACATCAATGCATGTAGAAAACTAAGTAAAAGGAGATTAATTATGGCAGCAGTACATGGTGACGCACACGGTCACGAACATGATGATCATCATCATCCAAGCGGAATAATGCGTTGGATTACAACGACCAATCACAAAGACATTGGAACAATGTATTTGTGGTTCAGTTTTGCGATGTTTCTGGTTGGTGGCACCTTGGCAATGGGAATCCGTGCCGAGCTTTTCCAGCCTGGTATTCAAATCTTAGAACCGGAACTGTTTAATCAATTCACAACATTGCATGGCTTGATAATGGTGTTTGGCGCGATCATGCCAGCTTTCGTAGGTTTTGCTAACTGGCAAGTGCCGATGATGATTGGTGCGCCGGACATGGCGTTTGCGCGGATGAATAACTGGAGTTTCTGGTTGTTGCCGGTAGCCGCAACGTTACTGGTCGGATCATTCTTTGTGCCGGGTGGAGCAGCGGCCGGTGGTTGGACATTCTACCCGCCACTATCAACGCAAGGTGGTTTGGGGGTTGATCTGATGATTTTCTCGGTGCATATCTTGGGTGCATCATCAATCATGGGTTCAATTAACATCATCACAACCATTTTGAACATGCGCGCTCCAGGCATGACACTGATGAAAATGCCAATGTTCGTTTGGACATGGTTGATTACTGCTTATTTGCTAGTTCTGGTAATGCCGGTTTTGGCGGGTGTAGTAACCATGCTGTTAACTGATCGTCATTTCGGTACCAGTTTCTTTAATGCAGCGGGCGGTGGTGATCCGGTGATGTTCCAACATATTTTCTGGTTCTTCGGACATCCGGAAGTGTATATCATGATTCTGCCATCTTTCGGGATTGTGTCAGAAGTGATTCCTACCTTCTCACGTAAGCCATTGTTTGGATATGCATCGATGGTGTATGCGACTGCATCAATCGCGATTCTGTCATGTGTCGTTTGGGCGCATCACATGTTTACCGCAGGCATGCCGACTGTTGGTCAATTGTTCTTTATGTATGCAACCATGTTGATTGCGGTGCCGACAGGTGTAAAAGTATTTAACTGGACAGCGACAATGTGGCGTGGTTCGATGAGTTTTGAAACACCGATGTTGTTCTCGGTTGGTTTTATTTTCCTGTTTGTGATTGGCGGTTTCAGTGGCGTGATTTGCGCGATTGTGCCAATTGATATACAAGTGCAAGACACCTATTACGTAATCGCTCACTTCCATTACGTTCTTGTTTCAGGCTCTCTGTTTGCATTATTCGCAGGTGCTTACTACTGGATACCAAAATGGACAGGACGTATGTACAATGAAACATTAGGTAAATGGCATTTCTGGTTGTCGATGTTCTTCTTCAACTTGACATTCTTTGTGCAACATTTCTTGGGCTTGGCAGGAATGCCGCGTAGAATTCCAGATTACAACTTGCAATTCGCAGATTTCAATATGATTTCTAGCATCGGTGCGTTTGGATTTGGATTAACACAGCTTCTTTTCCTCTACATTATGATCAATTGCATTCGTAGTGGAGAGAAAGCGTCTCAAATGCCTTGGGATGGCGCAACAACTCTGGAATGGACGCATCTGCCAACACCTGCGCCATATCACAGTTTTGAAAAACCACCTATTGTTAAGTAACAAGAGCAAGTAGGGATTTCGTATGTCACAGGAAACAGATTTAAAACGCAAAAAACTTAAGACAGCAATGTTTTTGCTAATAACAGTTGTTGCGCTTTATTTAACGGTAATTATCAAACAATGGGAATGGTAACCAACAATACCAAAGTAACAAATGTGCTAATGTTGAAAAAGTTGTTGATTTTCACATTAATCATGTTTGCATTTGGATATGCCTTGGTTCCGTTTTATGAGAAGTTTTGTGAAGTTACCGGTATAAATAATCTGTTAAAACCGGATGTACTAAGCAAGGATAGCTGGGTGGATGAAGGACGCTGGTTGGCAGTTGAGTTTGATGCCAATACCAGAGGATTGCCGTGGAGCTTTAAGTCATTGCAAAACAGCGTCCGAATCCATCCCGGCGAATCGATTGAAGTGATGTACGAGATTACAAATAACTCAGACCGCGAGATTGCTGGACAAGCTATACCCAGCTATAGTCCGCGATATCTGGAAAAATATTTGAAAAAAATCGAATGCTTTTGTTTTACGAAACAAGTGCTCAAGCCAAATGAGACGAGACAAATGCCAGTACAGTTTGTAATTGAACCAGATTTGCCTGCGGATATTAATACTGTAACTATCTCATATACATTTTTTGAGTTACCCGAAGGTGTCAATGTTATTAAAAAATAAGAGTTTAAGTTGAATAAGCAAACGGCAAAACCAGCAAAAGCGAGTGTAATACAAATAGCAAAAGCTGTAATGTTTGCTTTCATGGGAATTCGAAAAAAAAGTGATCTTGAGCATGATGCTGCAACACTCACTCCGGCTCAAGTGATTGTAGGTGGGATTATTGGTGCGGTACTTTTTGTACTTGGCGTAATATTAATTGTCAGATTGGTTGTAAGTTAGAAATTAAAAATCATAAGTAAGAGGAGAGAAGAATGAGTCAAGAATCAGGACACTATTATGTCCCAGCTCCATCGTCGTATCCGATCATCGGATCGACAGCAATTTTGTTTATGGGGTCTGGTGCTGCATTGACCATGAATAAAATTGAAACGGGCTACTGGCTGTTAGCAATTGGGTTTTCAATACTGATCTATATGCTGTTTGGATGGTTTGGAACCGTTGCGAGAGAAAGTGAAGGCGGAAAATACGGAGAGCAAGTTGATAAATCTTTCCGTTGGGGGATGAGTTGGTTCATTTTTACAGAGGTAATGTTCTTCTGTGCTTTTTTTGGCGCGTTATTTTACATGCGCAATCTCTCCATACCATGGCTAGCAGAAGAAAGCACCGTGCTGGGAAATAGCTTCTGGTCATCGTATGATGGTAAATGGCCGACAGCGGGTCCTGGCGATTATGCTCCATTCACGCCAATGGGCGCATGGGGCCTGCCAGCATTCAATACACTATTGTTGTTGACATCCGGTGTCACATTAACAATCGCACATTGGAGATTGAAAGAAAACAGACGGGATGGAATAAAGCTCTGGATGTTGGCAACGATCGCTTTAGGTGCAACATTTATTGCTTGTCAAGCATACGAATATGCTCATGCATATCAAGATTTAAATCTGAAATTAACGACCGGTGCGTACGGCGCAACATTTTTTATGTTGACGGGTTTCCATGGTTTCCACGTGACAATTGGAACGATTATGCTGATCGTAATCTATTTCCGTTGCGCGGCTGGCCATTTTACACCGGAGCATCATTTCGGCTTTGAAGGTGTTGCATGGTACTGGCACTTTGTTGACGTTGTATGGCTGGGACTGTTTATTTTCGTATACCTAATGTAACGAATAAACATAGTTTCCTGCACGGGATTCCAGCTTTTGCACTAAATGGCTGCACAGTGAAAAAGCTGGAATCTGTCATTAAAGGAAGTAAAAAATGACCGTGCCGCTTTCATGCTGAAAATGTACCCTTAGGATTTAATAAATCCGTTTCTAATCTAAGACAGTAATGATAAATGAATATTCTGGGGTATCAGTTTGAGCCAAAAATATGGTCAATTGTCTTAACCCTAATTGCTACTGTTGTATTTTCAAATCTCGGGTTATGGCAATTATCGAGAGCGGACGAAAAAGAAACACAGCACAAGCAATTGGAACAATTTGCAAAACAACCGCCGGTCTTATTGCCTGCAACTCTTGTTAAATTGGAAGAGTTTGAATATCGGGATGTTGAAGTGGATGGCGAGTTTGTCAATGAAATGACAATTTACCTGGACAATAAAACATACCAAGGTAGAGCGGGGTATCATGTGATTACACCGCTGAGAATTGATAATAGCTCACTTTATGTCGCAGTGAATAGAGGCTGGGTAGCTACTGGATACGATAGGTCGATTTTACCACCTGTTTCTAATACCGAAGGCGTAGTTCATATTACTGGAACGGCTGTTTCACCGGATATCAAAACATTTGAGCTATCCGGTCAGCAAATGGATAAGCAAGTTTGGAACAGCTTTTCCCATGAAAGATATCAACAAGCGTTAGGAATAAAACTACAGCCTTTGTTGATTTTGCAAAAAAGCACGATAGAAGACGGATTAATCAGGGATTGGCACAAGCCGGAGTCCGGTTCTTCGAAAAACCTAGGTTATGCGGTTCAGTGGTTCTCATTAGCAGCAACAACGATAATTATTTTTATAGTATTGAATGTCAAACGCAGAAATAAAGAAGAGCAACAGACGTAAATTTATTCTTCTGTTGGTTTTGATGTGTTCACCGGTTTTTATTTCATATGCGCTGTATTTTATGGAATATAGACCGGAGAGCAAAAATTATGGTGATTTAATACCGATCGTCAAACTGACCGGTAAAGGGACTAATCAGTTAGATAACACCATTCTCAGAATTAAAGATTTACATGGTAAGTGGGTATTAGTCACTATCGATTCGGCTGAACATTGCGACGAGGCTTGCAAAAAGAAGCTTTACTTTATGCGGCAAGTGCGGATGGTGCAAGGGAAAGAGAAACATCGTATCGAACGGCTTTGGTTAATCAACGATGACACCAAACCCACCGATGAATTATTGAAAGAATACGAAGGAACTTACTTCGTCAGCGCTAAAGATAGCGAGATTTTAGAATTAATTGAAACGAAGGAATCGCAAACCAAGCATATTTATTTAATTGACCCGATCGGCAATTTAATGATGCGTTTTCCTGAAAATGTGGATGGAACCAAAATGGGGCATGACTTGAAACGCTTGCTTCATGTATCCCAACTAGAGCATTGAAATTAAATTATTAAATAGTAACGGTAACGTTAGACCGAAATAACAGAATAGTTAGAAAAGGAGATCAAAGATATGGCTTCCAGTATTACTTGGCAAGAGACGGCATCGAGAATAAACCAATTCTACCGGCTGACCAAACCGCGCGTGGTGTCGCTGATAGTGTTTACTGCCGTAATTGGCATGTTTTTAGCAGTACCCGGGGCAGTACCATTAGATACCCTAATACTGGCAACGACAGGTATTGCTTTGGTAGCCGGTGCCGCCGCCGCATTAAACTGTCTGGTCGAGCACAAGTTGGATGTGGTCATGGCTAGAACAAAAGGAAGACCGCTACCGCAAGGAAAAGTCAGCGTTCCGGAAACATTGTTTTTTCTGTCAATCGTAGGTGGTTTGGGTTTGTTCATTTTGTATTACTGGGTCAATGAACTGACCATGTGGCTGACGTTAGGAACGTTTGTCGGATATGCCATTATCTATACCGTGATATTAAAACCACTGACGCCGCAAAATATCGTAATTGGCGGAGCATCTGGCGCGATGCCGCCGGTGTTGGGTTGGACCGCGGTTACCGGTGAAATCGCAAGCGATGCTTTATTGTTATTCTTGATTATCTTTGCATGGACACCGCCGCATTTCTGGGCACTGGCGCTGTATCGTAAAAACGAATACGCCTCTATCGGCATGCCTATGCTGCCAGTAACACACGGCGATCAATTTACCAAATTGCATGTATTGCTCTACACATTCATTCTGTGCGCCGTCACGATTCTTCCATATGTTACTCAAATGAGCGGTTTGATTTATTTAGGGAGCACCCTGATACTGAATAGTATTTTCTTATACTATGCCATCGAAATTTATCGCAATTACAGCGATAAATTAGCGCGTGAAGCTTTCCGCTATTCAATTCTGTACTTGGCATTGCTGTTCGTTGCATTGCTTGTTGATCATTATTTTCATTTCTAAAACGAACTGGTTCATCAATTAAAAAAAGCGCATGCGGAAGTTGCCGCATGCGCTTTTTTATTTTGAAGCACGGCTTGAATTCAGTCCGTAGCCGGAAACAATTTTCCCGGATTAAGAATATTATTGGGGTCAAACACCCGTTTGATAGCACGCATCAGATTCAGTGTCGAAGCATCAATTTCCTTGGTCACAAAAGCACGCTTTTCACTGCCGACCCCATGTTCGCCTGACAAGGTTCCGCGTAGTCTAATCACCAAGTTGAACACTTCATCCAAACACTGCTCAGCCCGTGCCACTTCATCCGGATTATCCGGATTGATCAGCAGATTGACATGGATATTGCCATTGCCGGCATGGCCGAAATTAACATTGTGCAATCGGTACTGGCTGCTTAATTGCGTCAATCCCGTCAAGAATTGCGGCAAGGTATCAACTGGCACCACGACGTCTTCATTGATTTTCTTCGGGGCAATTTCGCGGAGTAGTGGTGACAAAGCTTTACGCGCTTTCCATAGCGCCGCTATGTTGTCGACTTCTCCCGCAAAAATTAAGTGCTCAGATTGACAAGCGGCTAAGATGGCCGCGACCGATTCGGCCATGTCGCGGCCTGAACCATCGACTTCGATCATTAGCATTGCATGTGTATCAGCCGGAAGCATGTCGGGGTAACGGCCACGAATCAAATTAAGCGATCCGGCATCGAGAAACTCAAGAGCGCTAGGCAATTGCGGCAGGGTCATAATTTTAACAATCGCAGCAGTGCAACTGGAAAGATCCCGATAGTGCGCAGTAATGCCGGTAACGGCATTAGGCAATGCGGTTAATTTCAACGTGGCTTCGGTAATCACCGCCAGCGTGCCTTCTGAACCTATCAATAAGCGAGTGAGATCATAACCGACCACTCCTTTGGTGGTATAACATCCGGTTGTAATAACCTCCCCGGCGCCAGTGATCGCTTTCAAACCCAAGACGTGCTCGCGCGTGGTGCCGTATTTAACCGCATGCGGGCCACCGGCCCCCGTCGCAATATTGCCGCCGATGGTGGAGAATGCCGCGCTTGAAGGATCCGGCGGCCAAAAAAAACCGTGCGGCTTGGCAGCGTCCTGAATCGATTGATTCAAGGCGCCGGGTTGCGCCACGATGACGCGATTTGCGGGATCAACCGCCAATATTTGGGTCATGCGTTCCAACGACAATGCAATACCGCCGAATTCAGGCAAGCTGCCACCAGCCGTGCCTGTTCCCCGGCCGCGAGGTATTAATGGCACCTGGAATTGGTTGCACAACCCAAGAATTTGCCGGATTTCTTCGGCTGAAATTGGAAACAGCACCGCATCCGGCGGAAAAATCTTGCGGCTGTTGTCGTAGGCGTACGCGTAACAATCCACCGGATCGGTATAGAAACGCTCGGGCGGGAAGATTTTCCCTATTTGAGTGATTAGCTCGGCAGGCAGCATCGCAAAAATCAGTGCAAGCTAATCCATGTATTCGAACACTTTCACCACTTTACGCACGCCGGAAGTGGAGCTGGCAATTTTTGCAGCATGATCGGCTTCTTGACGCTTCACGATACCCATCAAATACACAACGCTATTTTCAGTCACGATTTTAACGTGGCTAACATGAAATTTCCGCTCGGCAAGAAACCGCGCTTTTACTTTGGACGTCAGCAATACGTCGTTACTGCGAGAAGCCAGCGAAGTCATCGAAGCGACGGCGATTTCGTTGTGAATGCGCCGCACGTTATCGACGCCCATGACCACGCGTTCGATGTTTTGCTTGAACTCTTCCGACGATGCTTCTCCGGTTAACAGAACCACGCGGTTATAACTGGTAACATTGACATGCACGCTATCGCTGAATTGTTGATGGATGCGCCGTGCGCTTTTTAGCTCAATGCCCTCATCCTCAATGAAAATGCCGCTGGTTCTGCGGTCTTCAGCAATATACGAACCCGAACCGGGTGCAGTGCTCAGAGAATACATCGGGCAACCCGACAGTAATGGCAGGCAGAGTAGCAGTAACAACCCATTCCTATTGAGAGATTTCATTTGCAGGACTCCATAGAATTCAAAATTCAAGGGCGATAATACAGTAAAATAACGCGATCACGAATAAACAATTGGCGGCGTTGCCTGCGATTAACCATCATGAGCGCAAAAGAAACGGATGCCGCGCAAAGCGGACAAGAACACAGTGCCGATACATGCGCCGATGAATCAGCGGTCATCGGCGTGACAGCCGGGGAAGAACGTTATTTGATTCCGATGACGGAAGTCAGCGAAGTCATCGTCATGCCGAAGCTTGCGCATGTTCCGTTGACGCAACCCTGGTTTCTAGGATTGGCCAACGTGCGCGGCAACCTTTACGGTATTACCGACCTGGGTGTGTATCTCGGCGATAAACCGGCGCCGTTCAATTTGAAATCGCGCGTATTGCTGGCATTTCCCGGGAACAAAGCATATGGCGGCTTTGCCGTGCATAGCATGCTAGGAATCCGCAAGCTAGCGGAATTCACTCAAGTCAAATCGCCCAAAAAGAAACTATCCGCCGGGATCCGGGCGCACTATCAAGATGCCGAGGGGCGGATCTGGAAAGCGCTCAGTTTATATGCGCTGATTCGTGACGATAAATTTCTGCAGATTGCCCGGTGAATGCCCCGCGTTTTTTTACAACCCGTTAACATCAAAACTACAACTCTAGATTATGTCGATATCTTCGATTGCTGCAAAAGAAAAAGCCAAGATTCTGGCGGAAGCATTACCTTACATTCAACGTTTTCACGGTAAAACCATCGTTATCAAATACGGCGGCAACGCCATGGTGGAAGAAAACCTCAAGCACGGATTCGCGCGCGATGTCGTGCTGCTGAAACTGGTCGGCATGAACCCGGTGGTGGTGCACGGCGGCGGTCCGCAGATCGACGACATGCTCAAGCGTGTCGGCAAGCAGGGTGAATTCATTCAAGGCATGCGCGTCACCGACGCGGAAACCATGAACGTGGTCGAAATGGTGCTCGGCGGCTCGGTCAACAAGGACATCGTCAATCTGATCAACCGCCACGGCGGCAAGGCGGTCGGACTAACCGGCAAAGATGGCGCGTTTATCCGCGCCAAGAAAATGCTGATGCCGGATCGCGAAACCGCCGGCAAATGGATCAACATCGGACAAGTCGGCGAGATCGAATCGATCGATCCGGCGCTGATCGCATTACTTGATACTCAAGACTTCATTCCGGTGATTGCGCCGATTGGGGTCGGCAGCGAAGGTGAAGCCTACAACATCAACGCCGATCTGGTTGCCGGCAAGCTGGCGGAAATTCTGCAAGCGGAAAAATTGATTTTGCTGTCGAACATTCCCGGCGTCATGGACAAGGAAGGCAAGCTCCTGACCGGCCTGACTGCGCAACGCGTCGATGAATTGTTCGCCGACGGCACCATTTCCGGCGGTATGCTGCCGAAAATCGGCTCGGCGCTGGATGCGGTGAAAAAAGGCGTCAAGTCGTGCCATATTATCGACGGGCGGGTCGAACACGCCTTGTTGCTGGAAATTTTGACCGATCAGGGGGTCGGTACCTTAATCAAAGAAAGTTAACCGGCTGAGTGCTGGTTTTCACCAGCGCTTGCCTAACGCCGTTAAAATCCCGCGCAGAATTTGCACTTCCTCTTTCTCCAATCGCGCCTTTGAAAACAGGCGGCGGATACGCTGCATCAGCAACTTGGGTTTTTCCGGATCGAGGAAGTCGCTGGCAATCATCGCCTGCTCCAGATGCGCATAGAATAATTCCAGGTCATTGAAATTGGCCGGCGATCCAGCCGGGGCTGCGGGTTCTCCATGTTCTATCAGCGCCATGCGTAACTCATACGCCATGACTTGCACCGCGCTGGCCAGATTCAGCGACGTGAATTCCGGATTCGCGGGAATGTGGATGATCATCTGGCACTTACTCACCTCCGCGGTCGTCAGGCCGGAAGTTTCCGCGCCAAACAACAAAGCCACTGGGTGATGCCGGGCATAGCGCAATAATTCCCGCGCACCCTCCCGCGCATCAAACACATCGGGCGAAAGATCGCGCGGACGCGCTGTCATCGCGGCTGCCAGCACAGTATTGTCCAATGCCTCATCCAGCTCGGTGCATACCTTTATTTTTTCCAGAATATCGCGCGCTCTGACCGCTCGGGCATCCGCTTCTCTATCCGGAAACGACTCCGGATTAATCAAATACAGCGAGCTGAGCCCCATCGTTTTCATCGCCCGCGCTGCCGCGCCGATGTTGCCGGGATGGCTGGTATGGCTGAGTACAATGCGGATATGGTCGAGCGGGCAAGGGCTATTCATAATACAAGCAGGTGAGTGTCGAGAAACAAAGCGGGTGATTCTAACAGAGGAAGGGATCCGGAGCATGCCGCCATACTGGATGGAATGGTTCGGTGAGCTGTTTATCTCATGAATCATGATGTGTTTGTGCATCATCGACACCTAAATTTGCTTCGGGTATAGTTTGCTTCAAGAAAAAGCGGCTATTCTGTTGCCACTGAATGCTGCTCCCAGATTAGCATCAATTACACTTGTTCCGTAGGGAAAAAAGCAAAATCATGTCGACCGTTCTCAGCACTGCCCAAGATGACCGGCTCTGGTCTAAACTGATCCGCCATATCCGCGAGGGTGCGTTAATTCCGGTGAGTGGTTCCGGGCTGCTTGAAATTCCCGATGCGACTGGTGGAACTAAGAATTTTTACACGTTTGTAGCCGAGGAGCTCGCGCAGCGGCTGGATGTTGATCCGCCCCAGCACACCGGTGAACGCGCGCTTAACGAGGTTGCCTGTAACTATCTGGCAATGCCGCACAGCCGGGACGAGGAGCTGTACCCGCAGGTAAAGGAAGTGGTTGAGCAGTTGGAGCAAAGCATTCCCATCCCCCAAGCGCTTAATGATCTTGCCGCATTGCCGGTTAAATTGTTCGTGACCACCACCTTCGATAATCTGTTGGTGCGCGCCATCGAACAGCGCCAGCCGGCTTGGAAGGGAAGAATCCGTCAGATTGAATACTCCCCTGTGCGCAAGGGCGATCTCGACAACGCCGAACTCAACGATGGTCCGCCAGTGGTGTTTCACCTGTTCGGGCGGGCTACCTCCATGCCCGAATATGCGGTTACGGAAGAGGATGTACTCGAATTCATGCATGCGCTGCAATCGCAGGAAGGTCAGCCGGAAAAACTGTTCCGCTTGTTACACCAGAAGAACTTGCTCATCGTGGGGTGTGGCTTCGAGAATTGGCTGGCGCGCTTTTTCATCCGGCTGGGCGTGAAACCTCGCCTGAGCGCAGTCAAGGGTAAAACGGATTGGTTTATCGAACGCACTGCCAGCACGCCCGAGTTCACCACGTTTCTGGATCATTACAGCCGCAGTACTAAGCATTTTCCGCTGGAGCCGGTCGAGTTCGTCGCCCGGCTCGCAAAGGAGTTGCCGCAAGATCTGCCTGACACGGCCACTACTCGAACACAAGCAATACCGCGCAATCCCGACCGAGACATCCTGGAAGGTGCGGTATTTCTCAGTTACGCCAGCGAAGATCGCGTCATCGTCGAGCGCATCCATAAGGCGCTGGATGACAGCGGTATCGATTGCTGGTTCGACCGGCAGCAACTGAAAACCGGGGATGATTGGGAGAGCAAAATCATCCGCAACGTCAATGCCTGCTCGCTGTTCGTGCTGATTCTGTCGCGCCACACGCTGACGCAGCAAGATCGTTTCTTTCGTCACGAGTGGAATGAGGCATTCAAACGCAGCATCGGCTTTGCAGCTAACGCCAAGTTTTTGATCCCGGTGGCGATCGACGATATCCAGCCCAATGACCCGGCATTGCCGCTTGAACTCCATAAGACGAACTGGGAACGATCACCCGGCGGGGAAATGACGCCCGCTTTCCTCGAAATGATCACCATAGCATTTCAGCAGGCCCAGCTCCGGGCGCACGGTTCAACGCCATGAATCAAGCCATCGACACGCAATCGATATCCGGCAGCACACCAGCACGTGGCTCGAATCTGAGCGATAAAGAACCCTGGCCGGGATTGGCGTCGTACACCGAGGAAGATCGAAACTATTTCGCCGCGCGCGAGATCGAGCGCGACGAATTGCTGGAGCGGGTGCTGCAACACCGGTTGACCGTGCTGTACGGATTGTCGGGGTTGGGCAAGAGTTCGCTGCTGCAAGCGGGGTTGTTTCCAGCGTTGCGCGAGCGCCACAACCTGCCGGTTTACGTGCGGCTTAATTTTGCGACGGAAGCGGCGGGATTGGTCGATCAAGTGTTCGCTGCCATCGAAGCGGCGGCGCAGGCCGTGCAGGCAAAAATGCCGGCACGGCAAGACGATGAAACGCTGTGGGAATACTTCCAACGCCAAGGCAATGCATTCTGGAGCCAGCGTAACCGGCTGCTGACGCCCGTGCTGGTTTTCGATCAATTTGAGGAAATCTTTACGCTCGGGGCGTTTCGCCGTGCCGATGAAGCAAAAGCGTTTCTTGAAGCGATTGCCGATGTTGCCGAAGGGCGCGCGCCGGATGCCGTCAAAGCGCGGCTCGATAGCTTGCCGGCTGAAGCTGCGCGCAGGTTTGACTTCAACCGGCAAGCTTGCCACGTGTTGCTGTCGTTGCGTGAGGATTATCTGGCTTATCTGGAGGATATGCGTCCGCGGATGCCGAGCATGACAAACCGCATGCGGCTGCGGCCTTTGAATGGCATCCAGGCACTGACGGTGGTGTGCAAACCCGGCGGCGATTTGGTAACGGCGGTGGTGGCTGGCCAAATTGTCACTGCAGTGGTGGGCGCGCGGCAGCGACAGCGACCGGCGGAGGATCAGGAGGTCGATCCCGCCTTGCTCAGTTTGCTTTGCCGCGAACTGAATAAACGCCGCATCAAGGACGCCACTGCGCAGATCAACGCTGAGATGCTGACCGATCAAGTGCGCGCCGATATCCTGCGGGATTTTTACGATAGAGCGGTCGGCAGCGTCAGTGCGGCGGTCCGCAACTTTGTCGAAGACAAGCTGTTGCTTACTTCCGGCCAGCGCGACAGTGTTGCGCTCGAAGTCGCGCGCGAAGCTGGTATCGGCGATGAGCAAATCGATACTCTGGTCGACGAACGCTTGCTGCGCCGCGAGGAGCGCGGCGGCGTCGTGCGTCTGGAACTGACGCATGATGTGTTGACCGAAGTGGTACGCGCCAGCCGCGACCAACGGCGCGAACGTGAAGCGCGCGAGCAAGCGCAACAGGCGGCACAGGAAGCGGAAAAACGGCTGCGCAAGAGCCGCAGGTTTGTAGTCTTTATGGTCGTGTTGGTACTCGTGACGGTCGGAACGCTTGCGGTCATTGTGGAAGGGCTGTACTGGGCAAACAAGCATCACTATCCGTTGCAAGCGCTGATGCTGCGATGGACATACAAATTAGGGATCGGCGAAACGTTGCCACGGCCAAAATTGGTCGAAATCCCCGTTGGTAGCGTTGAAAGAGGAGATGATGGAGCAGCGGAATTGGTTACTACGATAACAATTAAGCAGCCTTTTTATCTTGCTAGTACTGAGACTACGTTTGCCCAGTATGACATCTTCCAGCAAGCCACTGGGCGAGATATTCCTGATGATCGCGACTGGGGCCGTGGCAACCAGCCAGTGATTAACGTGTCTTGGTATGACGCGCGAGCCTATGCCAAGTGGCTGAGCGCGATGACTGGCAAGGCGTGTCGCTTGCCCAGTGAGGTCGAATGGGAGTACGCTGCGCGCGCTGGCAGCCATACTGCCTATCATTGGGGTGATGACGTACAACCCATCATCGACGGCAAGCCAACGGCCATGGCTAATTGCAGAGGCTGCGGCAGTGAATGGGATGGCAAGCAAACTGCGCCTGTGAGGAGTTTTGCATCGAACGGCTTCGGCTTGTACGATATGTCAGGCAACGTTTGGGAGTGGACTTGCTCAACTTGGCAAGATCGATTGGATGGCAGTGAGCAACCGTGCAGTGATGAGGCAACGGATACTCAGGCCCGCGTGGTGCGCGGCGGTTCCTGGTTCAGTCTTCCGGACTACGCGCGCTCGGCGGCGCGCCTCGACCTTCATCCGGACGGTCGCGTCATCGATTTCGGTTTCCGGGTGTTATGTGAGTCCCCCATCGAATAGCGGACCACTGGCGCGCTGAACGCTGAAGCGCTGGGTCGCTGTTCACTGTGCGCCGCGCAGGTTTCATGCTAGTACATTTGTCCTAGAAAAAGAGTTCGTCACTCCTATAGCCGCAATTAAACAATTGTTTTAAATTACAAGCATAAAAGTGAGGGTGCAGCAGTTTTTCTAGCCGGAATTCAATCGATAGCAGCGGTACTGATTGTTTTGGCAAATATAACGATGGAGATTGATCGATGAAAACTAAAATGATTGCAAATTTATCAATGCTGGCATTTGTCGGTGCAGCAAGCAGCGCTTACGCGGGCGTTGCGCCGGACAGCTACGACATGCTGAACGGCAATACCGGTAGTTATAACTATTGGGATGAAACCTATAATGGCAGCGGTTGCGTAACTTGTGACAATGCGGCTTTGTCGGGCGGACGTGGTGACTTGACCGATGGCATCATCGCGACGGAAAACTGGTTTATCACCGAAGCGCCGGTGGGCAACGGTCCTTATGTCGGCTGGACTATCGATCCGGTGATCACGTTTCATTGGAATACGCCAGTGAATATCACCTCCGTGACGTTTCATTTTGACGATTCCAATGGAGCGGGCGGCGTGAGTGCGCCAGCCAGCGTGACGGTGGGCGGTACTAGTTTTGCGATTGCCGATCCAATCGGGTCCGCACCATTTGCTTTTGTAGCAGATGGCTTATCGTTTAGCGGTAACGATCTGGTGGTGTCGATTGCCAGAAACAATGCTTGGGTGTTCCTCAGCGAAGTTGAGTTTAATGCCGCGCCCATTCCGGAACCTGAAACCTATGCGATGTTGTTAACGGGTCTTGGGTTGCTTGGTTTTGCAGCGCGCCGCAGGAAAGCAATGGCAGCTTAGTTGCAAGTATTTTCTAATGTAAAACGGGAGCCAAGGCTCCCGTTTTTCTTTGCGGCTGTAACAACGTTACGCGAGTTCCGCGATCTTGGCGTTTTGCAGCCGGTAGCCGTAACCGTAAATGGTGACGATGTCCCATTGACTTTGCGGGGTAAACTGAAGTTTGTTGCGGAGGCGGCTAATATGCGTATCAACCGTGCGTGTATCGATTTCAGCCGACAATCCCCAGATTTTTTCGAGTAAGTGAATTCTAGATAGAAGTTTGTTTTGATTCTGAAAAAGATAGTTTGCGAGCGAGAATTCTTTTTGTGTCAGACCGGCGTTTTTACCTGCAACGGTGATTTCTTGATTGTCGTAGTTAATGGCGTAGGATCCGAATTGCGCGACAGATGATTGTTTTTCACGATTGCGGCGTGTCAGTGATTCGATTCTGGCGAGTAATTCAAAGTGCCGAGTCGATTTAACAAAATAATCGTCGGCACCCATATGCAGAACATGCACAACATCGGATTCGCTATCGCGCGATGTGACGCAAATGATCGGAATATGCCAGCTGTAGTTTCCTCGAATCCATGTTAGGACTTCTTCGGCGGTGCCATCCGGGAGCACCCAATCCAGTACCAGCAAGTCGAATTCTTTTTCTTTCAGTGCATGGAGAAATGTGGCGATCGAACTATAAATCTCACAATGGTAGTGCGCGTGGGAAAATAACAGCTCATAGATGGCTATTTGAGTCGGTTCGTCTTCAAGTATTCCTAATCGCATAAAATTGCTATTTATAACTGACAAATTTGAGAAACAATGTATTGCATAAAATGGTGTTTTGGTGCGTGTGACAGAAAATACACATTCGGCTTTTGTAATCGGGAAATCATGATAATTCTTGAATGGTAAGTTCTTTATAGACGTATGCAGTTCGATAAGATTAAGAAAATAAATAAAATTTAACCCATTTTGATCAGGGGGAATACATTGTTACTCAATAAGCTTGGGTTTTTGATTGTAATTAAATGATTTAATTTTCCTGATAATCGTGTATCGTATCTGGGTCTTTTGAATTCAAGTTGTTAAATGTGATGCTACGGGTTGACCCTTTTCCCTTGATATTCGATGACCGATGCGGCACGCCGCGGAAGTAGTTTTTATTCATTATTAAGGAAAAAATATGGCAACAGGCACAGTAAAGTGGTTCAATGATTCTAAAGGTTTTGGTTTTATTACTCCGGATGATGGTGGAGAAGATATATTTGCTCATTTCTCCGCGATCAATAGCGGAGGCTATAAATCCTTGCGTGAAGCTCAACGCGTGAGTTTCGACGTTACCACAGGTCCTAAAGGTAAACAGGCCGCGAATATCATGCCGCAATAAGTTGCTGCAAGAAGTATCGATCAACAAAAAACCCCGCATCAACGGGGTTTTTTCATTGGAGGCTAGGTCAAGTTACAAATTTCAATCCGGAAATGCCTAAAAAAATCGGTATGTCGCATATGCATTAAAATGGTAAGAAAAATTAGTTTAGCAAAATTGCTATGGTGCATCAGAGAAAGAAATCCTAGATAATAGCGGAAAGGATTATTTTGAAAGTGAAATTTCCACATCAGTAACCATCGCAATAAAAGCTATTTCACAATAATTTAAAAAAAATGTTGACCGATGCTTTAGAGTCTGTATAATTCCGCTTCTCGCTGCTTGAGCAACTAAAAAAGTAGCGATGCTCTTTAAAAAAATACAATCGATAGGTGTGAGTACTTAATAAGTTAAAAGGCATAAAGCCAAAAAAGTTAAGTATTCGCAAGAATGTAGAAATTGGTAAATTAATCAATATCGACGTCAAGCGAGAGTTTTACCAGAATTGAACTTAAGAGTTTGATCCTGGCTCAGATTGAACGCTGGCGGCATGCTTTACACATGCAAGTCGAACGGCAGCACGAACTTCGGTTTGGTGGCGAGTGGCGAACGGGTGAGTAATGCATCGGAACGTGTCCTAAAGTGGGGGATAACGCATCGAAAGATGCGCTAATACCGCATAATCTCTGAGGAGGAAAGTAGGGGATCGAAAGACCTTATGCTTTTGGAGCGGCCGATGTCTGATTAGCTAGTTGGTAGGGTAATGGCCTACCAAGGCGACGATCAGTAGTTGGTCTGAGAGGATGGCCAGCCACACTGGGACTGAGACACGGCCCAGACTCCTACGGGAGGCAGCAGTGGGGAATTTTGGACAATGGGCGCAAGCCTGATCCAGCAATGCCGCGTGAGTGAAGAAGGCCTTCGGGTTGTAAAGCTCTTTCAGTTGAGAGGAAAAGATTGTGACTAATAATCACAATTCATGACAGTATCGACAGAAGAAGCACCGGCTAACTACGTGCCAGCAGCCGCGGTAATACGTAGGGTGCAAGCGTTAATCGGAATTATTGGGCGTAAAGGGTGCGCAGGCGGTTCTGTAAGTCAGATGTGAAATCCCCGGGCTTAACCTGGGAATTGCGTTTGAAACTACAGGACTAGAGTGTAGCAGAGGGGGGTGGAATTCCATGTGTAGCAGTGAAATGCGTAGAGATGTGGAAGAACATCGATAGCGAAGGCAACCCCCTGGGTTAACACTGACGCTCAGGCACGAAAGCGTGGGGAGCAAACAGGATTAGATACCCTGGTAGTCCACGCCCTAAACTATGTCAACTAGTTGTCGGGCCTTAATAGGTTTGGTAACGTAGCTAACGCGTGAAGTTGACCGCCTGGGGAGTACGGTCGCAAGATTAAAACTCAAAGGAATTGACGGGGACCCGCACAAGCGGTGGATTATGTGGATTAATTCGATGCAACGCGAAAAACCTTACCTACCCTTGACATGTGCAGAATTTTTCAGAGATGAGAAAGTGCTCGAAAGAGAGCTGCAACACAGGTGCTGCATGGCTGTCGTCAGCTCGTGTCGTGAGATGTTGGGTTAAGTCCCGCAACGAGCGCAACCCTTGTCATTAATTGCCATCATTTAGTTGGGCACTTTAATGAGACTGCCGGTGATAAACCGGAGGAAGGTGGGGATGACGTCAAGTCCTCATGGCCCTTATGGGTAGGGCTTCACACGTAATACAATGGCGCGTACAGAGGGTCGCCAACTCGTGAGAGGGAGCTAATCTCATAAAGCGCGTCGTAGTCCGGATCGGAGTCTGCAACTCGACTCCGTGAAGTCGGAATCGCTAGTAATCGCGGATCAGCATGTCGCGGTGAATACGTTCCCGGGTCTTGTACACACCGCCCGTCACACCATGGGAGTGGGCTTCACCAGAAGCAGGTAGTCTAACCGCAAGGAGGGCGCTTGCCACGGTGAGGTTCATGACTGGGGTGAAGTCGTAACAAGGTAGCCGTAGGGGAACCTGCGGCTGGATCACCTCCTTTCAAGAAATAACTTTTTTAAGTACTCACAACCTATCGATTGTTAAATAGACAGAGCTAAGAACCAGGGTTTGGCTAAAGTAAGTTCTATGATCAATGGTGCTTAGACTATTTGGGTCTGTAGCTCAGTTGGTTAGAGCACACGCTTGATAAGCGTGGGGTCGGTGGTTCAAGTCCACCCAGACCCACCAACATTATCACAGGGGGTGTAGCTCAGCTGGGAGAGCACCTGCTTTGCAAGCAGGGGGTCATCGGTTCGATCCCGTTCACCTCCACCAATAGCTCGGAATCAGATCGTTGGTGAGAGAAGTGAATTTTCTCAACGAAGCTTGTCTATAGAGATTTTGTTCTTTAAAAATATGGAAAATAAATACTATCAATTTAAAATTGAAAAGTAAGGGTTAGATTGTATCTTTGTAAAATAAAGATATAAAAAGTAGTACGCCTATAACTACAATAATTTTTGAAGTTATAGGATCAAGTGAATAAGTGCAAGTGGTGGATGCCTTGGCGATTACAGGCGATGAAGGACGTGGAAGCCTGCGAAAAGCTTCGGGGAGTTGGCAAGCAAACTTTGATCCGGAGATGTCCGAATGGGGAAACCTGACTCTTGTCTAATTGGCTCTTAAATAGAATGTTGAGAGCTTATTAGGCAAGAGTCAACCTTAATTGAATATATAGATTAAGTGTGGCGAACCTGGAGAACTGAAACATCTAAGTATCCAGAGGAAAAGAAATCAATAGAGATTCCCAAAGTAGTGGCGAGCGAAATGGGAGAAGCCATCAATATTTAGCATTTGAATTAATCGAATTATCTGGAAAGTTAGACCATAGTAGGTGATAGTCCTGTAGATGAAAATTCAAATGTGGAACTAAGATTGAGAAAAGTAGAGCGGGACACGAGAAATCTTGCTTGAAGATGGGGGGACCATCCTCCAAGGCTAAATACTCGTAATCGACCGATAGTGAACCAGTACCGTGAGGGAAAGGCGAAAAGAACCCCGGAAGGGGAGTGAAATAGATCCTGAAACCGCTTGCATACAAACAGTGGGAGCCCGTAAGGGTGACTGCGTACCTTTTGTATAATGGGTCAGCGACTTACATTCAGTAGCAAGCTTAACCGAATAGGGGAAGCGTAGCGAAAGCGAGTCTTAATAGGGCGTTGAGTTGCTGGGTGTAGACCCGAAACCAGATGAGCTATTCATGGCCAGGATGAAGCGAGGGTAACACCTCGTGGAGGTCCGAACCCACTAGTGTTGAAAAACTAGGGGATGAGCTGTGAATAGGGGTGAAAGGCTAAACAAATCTGGAAATAGCTGGTTCTCTCCAAAAACTATTTAGGTAGTGCCTCATGTATCACCTTTGGGGGTAGAGCACTGTTATGGCTAGGGGGTCATCGCGACTTACCAAACCATTGCAAACTCCGAATACCAAAGAGTGCGAGCATGGGAGACAGACATCGGGTGCTAACGTCCGGTGTCGAAAGGGAAACAACCCAGACCCTCAGCTAAGGTCCCCAAGATATAGTTAAGTGGTAAACGAAGTGGGAAGGCATAGACAGTCAGGAGGTTGGCTTAGAAGCAGCCATCCTTTAAAGAAAGCGTAATAGCTCACTGATCGAGTCGTCCTGCGCGGAAGATGTAACGGGGCTTAAACTATACACCGAAGCTAGGGATTTACAGCAATGTAGATGGTAGGAGAGCGTTCCGTAAGCCTGCGAAGGTGGCTTGTAAAGGCTGCTGGAGGTATCGGAAGTGCGAATGCTGACATGAGTAGCGATAAAGGGAGTGAAAGGCTCCCTCGCCGAAAACCCAAGGTTTCCTGTGCAACGCTAATCGGCGCAGGGTGAGTCGGCCCCTAAGGTGAGGCAGAAATGCGTAACTGATGGGAAACTGGTTAAAATTCCAGTACCTTTGATTAATGCGATGTGGGGACGAAGAAGGTTAGCTCAGCCGGGTGTTGGATGTCCCGGTTCAAGCAAGTAGATATGTTGCTTAGGAAAATCCGGGTGACTAAATCGAGATGTGATGCCGCAACACTCTTCGGAGTGCCAAGTGAGTAATACCATGCTTCCAGGAAAAGCCGCTAAGCTTCAGTTAATCGAAGACCGTACCGCAAACCGACACAGGTGGGTAGGATGAGAATTCTAAGGCGCTTGAGAGAACTCAGGAGAAGGAACTCGGCAAAATGACACCGTAACTTCGGGAGAAGGTGTGCCTTTGGTATGTGTAGCGCCTCGCGCGCAAAGCAGAAAAAGGTTGCAAATAATAGGTGGCTGCGACTGTTTAATAAAAACACAGCACTCTGCAAACACGTAAGTGGACGTATAGAGTGTGACGCCTGCCCGGTGCCGGAAGGTTAAATGATGGGGTGCAAGCTCTTGATTGAAGCCCCGGTAAACGGCGGCCGTAACTATAACGGTCCTAAGGTAGCGAAATTCCTTGTCGGGTAAGTTCCGACCTGCACGAATGGCGTAACGATGGCCACACTGTCTCCTCCTGGGACTCAGCGAAGTTGAAATGTTTGTGAAGATGCAATCTCCCCGCGGCTAGACGGAAAGACCCCGTGCACCTTTACTGTAGCTTTACATTGGACTTTGATAACATTTGTGTAGGATAGGTGGGAGGCTTTGAAGTAGATTCGCCAGAATCTATGGAGCCGACGTTGAAATACCACCCTAATGTTGTTGGGGTTCTAACCTAGATCCATTAGCTGGATTGGGGACCGTGTATGGTAGGCAGTTTGACTGGGGCGGTCTCCTCCCAAATTGTAACGGAGGAGTACGAAGGTACGCTAGGTACGGTCGGAAATCGTGCTGATAGTGCAATGGCAAAAGCGTGCTTAACTGCGAGACTGACAAGTCGAGCAGGTGCGAAAGCAGGTCATAGTGATCCGGTGGTTCTGTATGGAAGGGCCATCGCTCAACGGATAAAAGGTACGCCGGGGATAACAGGCTGATTCCTCCCAAGAGTTCATATCGACGGGGGAGTTTGGCACCTCGATGTCGGCTCATCACATCCTGGGGCTGTAGCCGGTCCCAAGGGTATGGCTGTTCGCCATTTAAAGTGGTACGTGAGCTGGGTTTAAAACGTCGTGAGACAGTTTGGTCCCTATCTGCCGTGGGCGTTGGAAGTTTGAGTGGACCTGCTCCTAGTACGAGAGGACCGGAGTGGACGCACCTCTGGTGTACCGGTTATGACGCCAGTCGTATCGCCGGGTAGCTAAGTGCGGACGAGATAACCGCTGAAAGCATCTAAGCGGGAAACTTACCACAAGATGAGACTTCCCGAGGGTTAAACCCTCCTAAAGGTTCGTCGAAGACTACGACGTTGATAGGTCGGGTGTGGAAGCATAGTAATATGTTAAGCTAACCGATACTAATTGACCGTGAGGCTTGATCCTATAACTACAAAAATTGTTAAAGCTATATTTTTTAATTATCTAACCTTATTTTATTTTCCATTTTAGTTTTCGCTTGGCGGCCATAGCACTTTGGACCCACCTCTTCCCATTCCGAACAGAACCGTGAAACGAAGCTGCGCCGATGATAGTGTGCATACGCATGTGAAAGTAGGTTACCGCCAGGCATTCAATACAAAAACCCTTTTACATTTCAGAGTTTAGAAATGTAAAAGGGTTTTTATCTTTATGATTTGTTATTTGATTCACTATTGTTCTTAAACCAAAAACTTTTGGGAACATTGAGAATCTCGTTAGTGTAGTGTTTTGTAAAGTATTAAATGGCTATAGCAAATAAATGTTCATCTACAAATTGAGCATGTTGTCAATAATGTGATCATGGATACATTTTTGTAATCGGTAGTTACCCCGTTGCCATTAATTTTGCTATAAATCTCTTCCATTACTACCGCCTAGCTAACCAACCAAGATTATTAGCGTGTAAACTCTGAATAAAAAATCGATCGTAGGTTTCAGTCAGGGCTGTGGTCTCGGGGTATTGACCGCTCGGATCTTGCATATCCGCTACGATGTTGCCAGATTCGGTAAATGCCATGACATGACCGTAGGCCTCAGGCATAGGCCAAAGTGCCCGTGGAAAACGCAGAACCAGCTTCCTTAAGAAGGGCTTATCGCTTAAAAAATCGATGATCGAGTTACGCGGCTTGGCAAAGCCGAGCCATATTCTTCCTTCCAATCCACGCATCAAATTATCCGGATAGCCAGGTAAATTATCTAAAAGAATAATGGCTTGCATTGAATCTAAGTTAATATCAAGATTTTCAGCTGCTGTTGCGATTTTCCACACTCGGTAACGGCCAGTCTCATTAACAAATAGCGACAATTCGTTTTGCGAAAGTGCGATACCATTAGCGAAACTTAATCCTTTGGCTACGATTCTCACTTTTTTTTCTGTTGGGTCATATTCCAATACGCGACCGCTAGCCGATTGTTCAACGATATCGAGCATGCTCGCTTCAAAAGTGCCGCCCCATTGCGATGGCGCGAAGCGCGTAGAAGAATCGGTGATATAAATTTTCCCGCTTTGCGCAACAACAATACTGTTAGGATAGCGTATCGGGTCACCATTGACATGATCGATCAGTACACTGATTTCTCGATCTGGTGTAATTTTTAAAACACCACGCATTGCATCGGCTGCGATCAGGTTTTCGGCGGCATCAAAATCGAATCCTAATACTCGCCCCCCGGTATTTACGAATACTTCCAGCGCATTACCGTTAGGCTCCATACGCAAAATCTTGCCGCTTGCCGCAGCTGTATAAAGCAAACCTTCTTTCGACAATGCCACATGCTCCGGACCTTCTTCGCCTCCGAGAGAGATCAATTGTAAGCCTGATAATCGCTCATTGCGCGCATGAGAGCCCGTATAACCTGGAGCGGCGGGAGCTTCCCAGCTGACTGGCTCAATTGGCACAGGCCAAAAACAGAAGTAAGCAATGATGCTGATCGTTGTTGCATACAACAGCGACGCTGATACTTTCATAAGAATGCGCGCCTCAAGAAAACGCGAGTCTGTAAAAATTGGATTCGATAAATACGGCGCCCATTTGTAAAGCCATCAATATCCCATGAATTTTGATTCACGCAAAAAATCATCCCAAACAAACACAGGGTCAACCGATGGTTTGGTTGGAAACATGAAAGTAAGTAAATCCAAGGCGCCGCATCCGGTTCGATTGATCGTATACCATCCTCCCTGAAGCACACCAAGGCCAAAAGCAGCCATACCTGAAGCAGGCGTATTTTCCTGTTGTCCTACAATGTTGATATTTTTAGGGAATTCCATCCATCCTGTCGCAATATTGGCTAAGCCGCTTATCAATTTGGTTCTTGACTTATCAAATTGTGAACTCTCGGTAGTTTCAATTTCTGCCATAGCAATACTTGAGATAAGGAATGACGAAATTATTATAAAAGCCTGCCTTGAAATTACATGCATCAAAATCTCCTATTGATTTGACGCTTCCAAATGAAGCAATCATTCGATTAATGAAAGTGTTACAAAAAATGCTATAGTGCTGATCAATATGAAAAATAACCAACTTGTCTTACTCGATCTTGTCAGTGGCTGTTCCGGTACAGATTTTCTTGCTGATTTCTTTGATCAAAATGTGTCATGTTGCTACAGCACACATGAACCCTATGTCGTTGCTGGCAAGCCTATCGAATGGAATGCACAATAAAATGATAGCGCGTTAATGCCCGCGTTGGAACGCAAATATCGCTTTATCAGCAGCCGTTATCAGTTTTATTGAGTCGATGTTGATTTCAAGCGAGAAACAGTGTTACGTAACATGGTCCGTTTATTGAATTACTGTCTCGAGCGGAATTCAACCTCAATTAACGCCATGATACCCGTTCATAGAGCCAATCGTTATCACAGCATAGAACAGGATAAAAAATATTGCAGTTGAATTTACCCGGAAGTTACCGGAGATTGATCCACCCCTCTTGTAATTGCAGTTGGTTTTCCGGGATTAATCAAATAACTGAATTAGTAGCTTGTTGATTTTTTGATAGCATCTTTGTAAGGAATGAGTGAATCATGGTCAGTCTTACCTTAATCAAAACAGAAGCTGAAGAACTGGTCAGGCGTATACCAAGATCGAATAACCAACAGTTGCAAAGCGAATTAGTGAAGCTTTGCGAAGCGCACTGGCGTACTGTGCGCGGTCCGCAGCCGAGTGCGCCACTGGCGCAAATACTATGGTCCTCAACGCCACCGCTGGCGGATCTGCTAGTCGATCTCTACACGCAAGGGGATGCGCCTTTGAGCAACATTTTGCCAAATTTAGATTTGGCGCGGGGACTGGCGGTTATCGTCCTTGCTGAGATTCAGCAAGGCAATGAATTTGGTGTGCATATCGCACATGAGCCGATGAAGGCCTATGAAAGCAATGTGCCGCCACCAGCCTGGCTCAACAAAATCAGCGCCATGCTGCATGGCACACTTGATGCGCCGCTTTTGCATTTGCATGACCGGCATAACGCTTTGTGGAAATCACTCGCGATAATAGCTGCACAAACCAAGCGGCTCGATTTGGCCGCAATACAAGCTGTGATTCAGTGGCTTACAATGGATGGCCCAACGAATGGCCCCAGTGATCCGGTGCTGGAAAAATTACGGCAGAGTGTGGCGGATGCCGGGATTCTTTTCCTGAAAATGGACAAAAATCTGATCCAATACGAACAACACCATAAACCCCATAAACCGGTACGTACGCGACAGCTTGGCGAATTATTATTGGAGATTAGACAACTGTGGCTGCGGTAAACCGGTAGCAGTCGGCTCACACCGGTCGTGGCAAAAGACACCGGGCGACTCGCATTTTCAGCGCTCTGGCTTGTAAGCGCGGATCAGCACAACTGCCCCAAAAATAGTCCGGTAATATGCGGTTTGTTGTACCGGATTGAATCCGGCATCCGTTGCGAAATCCGGGATTAAGCCCAGGATATTGTCGTAAACTTCTTCAAACCAACGCGTTACCCAGGAAATAAGCTGCATCGTAAAATCGCGAGGCTGGCCAAAATCGGCGATATGCAATTCACCGCGTGGTCTGAGCACGCGGAATATTTCTTCCAATGCTTGCTGCTTATCTTCTCGAGTTAAATGATGCAGCAGTAAACTTGAAAAAACGCGGTCAAAAGTTTCATCGGCATATGGCAGGCAAGTCGCTAAGCCTCGCTGGAATAGAATAGTTTCATTATTTTTTTCGGATTTCTGCCGGGCGATTTCCAGGATCTTCGGATCGACATCCAACCCATAGAGAGCCGTGTCAGGATTGGTTTGCTTGATCAGCAATGCCAGTGTGCCGGTACCACAGCCGATGTCCAATATCGATTCCCCGGGTTGGATGCCGGCTTGTGCGATCAACGCGGCGCTGATCCTACCCTCGGGAAATAACCAACGCATCACAGGATCGTACCAGCGGGTCAGCCAGTGAAAATGAAATGCCGGAATAAAATGAGGTTGTTTATTCACACAGGTTGCGGACAAGTGAAATAAAAAAGCCGCGAGGAATAACTCCTCGCGGCCCTAGTCTAGATTAAACTGGTTAATTAAGCGAATTTACGTTTGCGTGCTGAGAAACCAACCAATCCCAAACCAGCCAGTAACATGGCATAGGTTTCAGGTTCTGGTACAGGTAACGCTTGCAATGAAACGGAATATTGACCTAAGTTAGCACCAAATGTACCGCTAATATCCAAATGATATTGGCCAGGAAGAAGATCGCCGAGCGAGTGGGTTAAGCCGTCATCGGTAAAGGACGCGATCAAAGTCGTGCCGTTTGGATGAGTGTTATTCCACACTTCAACTGCAAAGCCGGTGATATCGTTAACAACAAAACCGCCTAAAGACAGGAATAGGGTTGAAGCAGAACCTGTTGTGGATGAAAAGGTTGGAATTGTGAAATTTGCATATTCTTCAAATGAGCTTCCGGTGCTACCGATCAACAATGCGGACAATGTTGTTGGGGTTGGGCCGATGTTACCTAATTCGTATGGATTTCCAACAGATCCGTCTCCTGGAAAGTTGCCAAAACCGGCAAATGCGGTTGAGCTAAACAGTAAAGCGGCTGCTGCAACAAGTTTCAGTTTGATGTTTTGTAGCATTGTCTTCTCCTAGAATTATCATTAATTGAACTGCTTGCTTGGTATTCTTAAAAATAACTTTCGTCATTTCTAGGTTGTGCATACTAAAGCGTTGTGTTTTGACTGACTATGGTAAGGTTGTGTTGAATTCGTACTAATAACTTCAGTAATATTTCCTATAAAACAACTAGGAAGCTCGATAATCTGAGAGTGTTTCGAGATAGCTTTTGCAAGATTCCATGCGGGTTTTGCGTGTCATGCTATTACAGAAACTTGAGCCGGGAATTGAGATATCGCTTTGTGAATAATGAATGGTACAAGGCCTGTTGACTATTGCTGCAGAAGTTGCATCACGTCATTCTGTTAGTTTTTCATCGCTTTATTCGAAGCTAAGGAAACGCAGATTAATTCGCTTGAGCAAGATGAGATGCAAGGCGGATGGGAGCGCAAGAAACGAGACATATCAATCTGATAGGCGGGTTTTTGAGCACCACCCAACGCAGCAAATCGCTTGCGCAGGCAATTAATCAGCGTTTCCCTAAGCGGCTAGCGATCAAGTTGATACATAAACCAGCCATGATTAAAGCGGCAGCGCCGAGTTTCCAAGGATGAATGGGCTCATCCATCACGATCGCTGCACTTGCGAATCCAAATACCGGCACCAACAGCGAGAATGGCGCCACGGTTGCGGCCGGATAGCGGCTCAAAAGCCAATTCCATGCTGCGAACCCAAACAAGGTAACCGGATAGGCATTGTACCCAATCGACGCGGCTGACAGCCAAGTAAGCCTGGATAGGCTGTCAAGATCCCAAGCGTTGTGCTCAACCATGAACGAGACCAGCAACAATGGCGGCCACGCGACAAAGCTTCCCCAGATTACGAGTGCAAACATATCGATTTCACCGAGCCGTTTGGAAATCAAATTACCCGCGCCCCACGAAGCCGCCGCTGCAATGATCAACGCCATGCCCAATGCCGAAATATCCCCGCCGACATTGGCGGCGACCAGCCCGATGCCGCAAAATGCAATGATCGCGCCGGTGATTTGCCAGCCGGATGGTTTCTCATCCAGGAATAACACCGCCAGCAACACCGTGAAGAACACCTGCACCTGAAGCAGCAGTGACGCCAGACCCGCTGAAGCCCCCGCAGCCATACCGAAGAATAGCAAGGTGAATTGCAATGCGAACATGGTGAATCCGAAAGCCATCAACTGCCGGAAAGCGATTGCCGGTCGTCGAACAAAAAAGATCGCGGGAAATGCGGCAAAAAAGAAACGCAACGCGCACAGCAGGATCGGCGGCAGCTCCTCAAGCCCTGCCTTGATCATCACAAAATTGAAGCCCCAGATCATCGCCACCGCGATGGCCAGTGCAATATGTTGCGGGTGCATTGTTTATTGGAATCTTCCGGGAATCAAAGCATAGCGGTTAATATGGCAGATTCAATTTCGAAATGCAAAGCCTTCATTAATGCCGGTTGCAAGTTTGCAGCAAAACTTTATACTGTACAGAAATAATGTACATTCATGAGGCCCGCAATGACATCGATCAACATCACGGAATTACGTCAACACTTGCCGGAATACCTTAAGCAGGTACAGGCGGGAGAAGAAGTTGTCATCACCGTGCATGGAAAAGCCATTGCCCGGATTGTGCCCGATCTCCGGGAAAGCGAACGTGATGCGGCGCTTAAGCGCCTGGATGCGCTGCGCGGTACGGTGATTGCTGGCGATATTCTTGCGCCCCTGAATGAAGAATGGGCAAGTGATGCTGACAATCTGTGACACACATGTCCTGTTATTCTGGGCGGATCGCCCGGACCGTTTAACGTTATCCGCGCAAGAATCTCTAACCACCGCCAGGAACAGCGGGAGATTGGCCTGCGCCGCGATCAGCTTGTGGGAAATAGCCGTGCTGTTCCGGAAAAACAGATTGATTTTGCCGCCGCAGCATACGTCCGTTTCATATATGGAAGACATTATTCTGTCACTGGGGCTTCACATCCTTCCGCTGACGCCCGCGATTGCCGGATTGGCCGAAAGCGGTGTCATCGTTCACGGAGATCCGGGCGACCGGCTGATCGCCGCAACCGCCATCGCTCACCAAGCACTGCTCATTACCGCCGATGAAAAACTGCATACCGTACCCGGATTGCGCTGCGTTTGGTGAAGGGTGCGAGCGCAAGAAAGAGTGGTAGTTTGGGCTGATAAAGAAAGCCCCGACAGCAAGCAGTGATAAAACAAAAGCATCGTTTCATGATGACAGTAAATGTTGGGCTTCCATGTCAGCCCAACTTACGGTACTACAGTACTTTCGTGGATCTAAAAAACTGATAGCGTGACAGCTAAATCAATCGTTAAGTCTGAAAAATAAAGAGATACTATGAATCGCTTCGTGTTAGATTTAATTTATGACGTAATATATTGCGTCATTTCGGACGTCTAATTGTAGTTAGGCCAACATAGATCCACCGTAGCCTTAGGCTAAGACGATTCAACAAGCTAAAAACGTGAGGCAAAAATGGGCGGCTTTTACGCAAAACGACATAACACAGGACAAAGGGTTGCACTAAGCGATCTTCGCGTTGGAATGCTTGTGCACTTGAGTTATACAAATTTCGGCTGTGTATGGCGTATAGCGTCCATAGAGACTGACAAAAGCGGAGAAGTTTGGCTAAATTTGGCTGCAACGGAATCTCAGGGAACACCAAACGCACAAAAGCCATTTATGCCCGGCACATTCGAGCAAATGAGCGTTAAGTCGTTATAGTTTTTGCAATGTATCTAGCTGACACATCAGTGCGCCTCTATCGAAAACGGAACGGGACCGTTTCCGTGCGGCTAAGAAGCTTCCTGATGATTCACTGCAAAGGCGGAAATGGCTTTAAGTTGTCAGCCTACTTGAACAAACTAGTCGGCTCAATTACTCTTGACACTGGCGAGTGTGTCATCTTTGATGAGTTGTCATATACCGAGAGTTGTCTCTACAAGATGGAGCACATGATCCATGAATTTTGGGCATCCGGCACAACCAATATGAGCGTAATCAAGGATGGCGCGGGACTCCTCCGTTTGGAATACCGACTCTTTCCCTTCGAAGGTCAAGGCAGTCCTTCCGTCATCGAGGCAATCGTTCCCGTTTTAGCGCGAGGAGTCCGAGCTCAGCGATGGACCACCAGCAGCCTTTAGGCAATCCCGAAGCAAAGGGTCACGAAGCAAAGGGGTCAGACTCTGAGGTCTCCCCTCAAAGTTGC